>Ga0207841_1000086_pt1 | contig 142644 bp, 92 predicted proteins | sample HigsolmetaGSP18D_FD_184846 | JGI IMG/M metagenome (GOLD analysis project Ga0207841, IMG submission 184846) | High solid enriched microbial communities from the Joint BioEnergy Institute, USA - SP1-8-D (SPAdes) | ecosystem: Engineered > Bioreactor > SSF (Solid state fermentation) > Aerobic >... | reverse complement strand
AAAAAAACATGCAGCAGCCGGGATTCGCTGGTGGTCACCCACCCAACTACTAACCGGCCGGCGTGTGGCTTAAGTACGGCTGAGCGGACGGGAAGCCCTGTTTTCCACACCCTATGGCCGCATGTACTTAATTCTATCCTAATGTGATTGATATAGTAGAGAAGATTAGAGAAAAAAAAATCTTTTCCGGACTTTTCGCGAAGGCAGCACTTGACAGCGAATGGGAAAATGAGAAGGTGGGTGAACATCAGAGGTGGGGTATCAAGTCTAGTCGAGATCGGAGATATATATATATAATATGGATAAGATATTCATCTGATCTGACCTTGTTTGCCAAAGTATGTTGTTTTTTGTTGGTGCTGTCATTGTGGGCATCCACATCTGTTGTTGACATGATGCATGACGATAAACAGTGTCAACGTCAACATCAGAGTAGATCAGATACTACCAATCTATTAAATCGTCACCTCCACAAAGGAAAATTGCTTCGTTCAGTTCAGCTACAGCACAAAAAGAAACATCTCAATATCAAGAATCAGCTGACTGTCGAAGTTATGTATGACACCATGACAAGACAAGTAATAGCCCAATAATATTCGATCATGAAGAATAGGAAGAGCACGAAGCATCACCCCACGTACATACAATGCAAAGTCGGTCTGTAACTGCAACATGCCTACCTATTCCATTCATTTTCCTACTCTATCTACTAGCCAGAGCCCTTCTTGGCTCTTCCCTGTTTATAGGATAGGAAAGGGGGCAAGTCGAACGGTGTACGTAGTCAGGTATATAGTAAAAGAAATTCATTGCGGCCGCCCTTATCTTATTCCATCTGAGTCCTGATGCCCCGTCATGACCTATCCCTCGATCCACCGCGCGGCCATCCATGGTCCATGTATCTATCCTCAAGTCGTACCCATTCAAAAAACGTTACAAAGATCTTACCTTCGACGGTTGCATGAGATTCAACCGACTTTCTTCCATAGTTCCTTACCAAATTTCCGGATCCAGCTAATCCTTTTTTCATTCGTCCAGATCAAGTCTTCCTTTTTTTGCTTTTTTAATGGGTTCCGCTGGAACACCCTTCAACTACACATCCTCACTCAAAATGCCTAAGGCCGTTGCGACAAAATGCTCTGTATATGGATGAACGCCCGAGAATGCAACAAAAAAATGCATCACACAAAACTATGTACGTTTTTAGAAGTTAAAGGCATAGGAAAAAAATGGGAGCTAAGAAAGAGGCATAAGGGAGAGGGCCAACGTGACACATCAGATGGGGAATAGCTCATCAAGAAAAACAGGGGGAATCTAAGGTAAAAAATGTGAAGAGAAAAAGACTGGACGGCGTAGATTGGAAGGAGACAAGAGGGAGCGTAAATCATGTGGTATCATGCGCTCAACCGTTGAATAAATGACTAATGACTAGTTAGCATCTATCAATGGTCGATGGAAGGAGGCAGGTGAAACAAACCTGGAAAAATTGCCGGAAACCTTTCATGTCTAGCCGCCCCAAAGCATTCAAATACTCTCCGATGAGATCTGCACCCATTCCCATACCCGGTAGCTCTTGGGTACGAAGGTACTCGATATATTCCGCGCCTGTTTTAGCATAGATAGTTCGCTGCAATCCTCCGGCTTCAGCAAGGACCTGCCTCGCCTGTGCATCCTTCGGGTTGAAAGTAGGCGTGGTGGGCAGCGCCCAGCAGAGCGGTGAAAAGCGCGTGATCATGAATTGGCTGAACCCTGGCAGAGCTGGCTGAGGGGTAGTCACGCCGTTCGATGGGTCTGGAGCAATGTCAGGACCACCCCAGGCAGTAGCCATTTTCGAAAGAACCAGGAAGGCCATCTTTGCGGTAGTGTAGTCCTCGACATCCTTCGCAAAGTGCTCAATCGTAGAGATCACAGTTTCGAAAATTGGTTGGTTCGCTGACAATACGTATTAGTCATGGTAACGGTAGAGATCGATAGAGGATCAGATACTTACTTTGACTGACGATGACGGAGCCAAGATCATTGTTCAACACAGCAAGCAGGAAGTTCACATACTCCCGTTTGAGCTCTGCCAGCTGAATCTCGTCATCTGTGCCAGTCGTGGGACGTGCGATGCCCGCAAAGACACGCTGAAGGAAGGGGGTCAGAAGCGTATCAAGAATGCCGTATATTTCGCCCTTGAAGCCGAAGATCACTTGATCAAGCAGCCTCAAGAACAGAGCCATCTCATCTTTCGATGAGGTTTGAGTAAGAAGCCCATCAATCCACCTTGGTAACTGCGGAAGGATTCGCGAGCCAAGGACTCCGATAAGTCTTGAGAATGCGAATCTCGCTGCCGTCCGGACATTGAAAGAGGTCTTCAGCGACTCCAGTGCGACGAGGGTCGCTTCCGATACCTGACCAAAGGCTTCAGACACTTCTGGTGCTGGTGGAGTCGCAGGCGTGCTTGAGCCAGGCATCCAGTCCGAGAAACCCCTTGCGAGTGTCCCAAGAGCCATAATGTCATGGTGCATCTGCAGCAATGCCCTTTCATCATTCGACTTCGCGGCGCCCAGGTTTTTCTCCATGTCTAAGAAGATGGGGTTCATCACTGACTGTGCGTACAGAACCTGCTTCTCAGGTGGCACGACGGCAGTCGAGCAGATGATCCCGACCGCCTCGAAGAGATAGAGTTGGCTGTTGAAGACGGCATCGGCCGACGCTTCATGGTCTTCTGAAGACATGTCATCGCCATCTGCTCCGTCCTCGGGCACTTCAGCTTGGATGACGAGCAAGTCGCCAAGGGCTTCAATGACCGTCTGCGCAACGTTGCCGATGTGGGGCTTGAGGAGCTTCACCAAACGCTGAAACAGGTACCATGATCTAGTCCTGACTCTCTTGACAGGGTGATGAACAAGTTGGAGGAAGTTCTCCAAGACTCCCGGGATGAGATGAGTGTGGTGTTCGAAGAAAGAACTGTAGCGCACGCAAATCTCCATATACTGGAGCTGCGTAGCCGGATGGGTAAAGGATCTTATATCTATAGAAAGTTAGCCGGTAGAGCTTTCTCCAAGTATCCATGCATGTTCTGTGCACCTACCTGATTCAACCATCCTCTGCATCATCTCGACTAACCTTTCCGCAGCAGGGTTCTTTGGCTTGCCCTTGAAGTAAAGGCCGCCAGATCGGAAAGCAAGGTCACCAAACAAAAACATTTCGTGCAAGGCCAAGTCGAGATCACGCCAATCCAACTGGGCCCCGGACTGTCTGAGGTTCTCGAACGTGGTTCCCACAACCTCCGAAATGGCATCAATATACAACTGCTCATTTGCGGCAGCGATGATCTGCTGAAGGATACCCAGCCGTTTGCGGAGCTCCTGGAACTCCGCTTCGTCCGTCTGATCATCTTCTCCACCCCATGTAGATGTCTCATCGTATCTCATCTTCGCGATGATGGCTTTCAGGATCGGGAGCAGCATCGAAGAGTGCTGAGCAGCCAGCGCTGGGTTCGCCTTTGATACTTTTCTGCAATAGGACAGCAGATCGTTCACGCACGGAATAACGGTGGAGCAGATCTCGTCATATTCATCGGAGAAGTACCGAAGTATGTGCGGAAGGAAGGCTTGGAGGAGTGTGTTGGCCTTTTCGCGTGCCGGAGCACTGGTAGACTCATTGTCCAATGCCTTGACAATATCAATGACGGTAATATTGACTAGCTTGGCGACAGTCTCCGCCAGGTCAGTATCATACTTGAAGGTAAACCTATTATCGCGCAGCGGAGGGCTGTTTGACAGCTGAGCCACGATGCTCTCCAGGTTCAGGAAGATAATCATATCGATCTTATCCTCCATCTTCATCTTTTTGCCTACGATCTCGGTGAACACGTCGACCGCTGCATCTCGCACTTTCTCCTCCCCTTCTCTGAGTTCCGCTTTTTGTACCCGACCAAGCTGCTGGAACAGGAGATCAAGCATGGTCTGGTTCACAACTAGGCCAATGTCGATCCAGCTGACCCAGCTACCGACGGCTTTCAGGCACATTTCCACAATCGCATCGTTCCCATCCCGCCACTGCGACAATATCTCCTGCCAAGAGTTGGCGATCTTCTGCACGTCCCTCTGCCTAATCAGGTCCTTAAGAGTGTTCGCCTTGTCCTGCTCCGCGCGGGACCTCGACACCAGGACATCTCCGATCTCATCGTGCACGGAATTTATGACTCGGAGGTAAAATATGATGCCGAGGGGATTGTCCCGCATAGTGGCGGAGGGCGTCTTGTACGTCAGGCTCAAGAGGTCGTCGAAGAAGGTCTCCCAGCCGCTTGCGTAGAGAGCAGAGAAGAGGTAGGTTATGATCTGCGCGATCTTGTTCTGGATATTGGGAGGGTCAGGACTGGCGGCTCCATCTTGCACGTACACCTGGCGGAGGTACGACATCAGGCTGTCCTTGACGAACCCTAGACCTTGAAGGTCAACCACGCCGGCCTGAGCCGCGCTGTTGACCACCTCGAGCGCCACATGCCGTACGACCTCGGTGTGTTGTGGAGTTTTGGTAAAGATCGCGAGGCAGACCTGCCAACCCGAAGGATCGGTACGGAGCTGGTTGAGGTAATCGAAGGCTTGCGCTTTGAGGGCTTGGTCCGAGGAAGGATTCCAGGCGATTTCTATGGCGTTGGCTACCTGTGCGAGGAGGCGTTCTGGTCAGATCTGTTGGACTCGTTGCGAGGGGCACGGGTATCGAGGGGTGGGGTTTTGAGTGCGGTGCATAATCAGTAAATTGGGGGGCAGATAAAATCTTTACCTGTTCCTCCATCTTTTGACCGGCCGGGCTGCCTTCCGAGTCTGTACGACTCTGAAGGCTATAGGAGACTTGGACGTGCGGGAAGGGTTGCTTTCGTGTGACGAGTGTTGCTTGTTGAAAATTAAATGTGGAGGGTCATATCATCGATCGGTCAGTCATCAAGCCATGGTACTGTAGTGTAGTTTTCGGGCGGTGGTCGGTGCTGTCATAAAAAAGGCTACAAGTTAGCCCCAGCAAGCCGGGAGAAATGCCTTGCCGGGAGATAAAAAACTCACTATCTGAACGAAAATAATATATTGGTTTTTCAGACGTCTAAACCTGGTGACAGTATAGGTATAATATTGCCGTCGCGGGAGAAGGCGAACCCGTTGTGTTTTGTGGAAATTGCCTTGGCGCCCGCACCTTTGGGCGGCGGCCGAAAAGGGCAACGGGGGACGTGCCCGGGCCCGAGCCCCGACGCCACATTATTATAGATGTACCGCACAAGGTAATTACTATTGCGAGGTACCTGTAGTTAAACAACTCATACATCGCACGCTCTGCTGTGGATTAAATCTATTTGTTTTCAACCAGGACTTAGTCCCATCTGACATCCATCAATGCTTCGCTGTTTGGTAAACTACTCTTTGAAAACTTCCGGCTAAATCAAACCATGTCTAAACCGCACTGATGGTCGTGCATACTAGTGTATGTACTCCGCATGCATAGACTCCAGTTCGCAAAGGACACATCCCAAGAAGAGTGATAGTATATCCAAAAAAAGAGAAAAAGAATATCTAATAGATCATGTCGTGGCTTCATTCATGGAGCGCATTAACGGATTAATTATGCTTTACCCTGCATGCCGCTTCCTGCTCCAGGACCTGCTTCTCCATCTTCTCGAACCCCTCGAGTGCCTTGCCGTACTTCTCAAAGACGTCCTTCAGGTAGCCATCCGCGATCTTCTCGATGAACTCGTCCTCCTTCCACCGCTGGCCGATCAGGTCCTCAAACGTCTGGCCCGGTTTCCGCTCGATGGCCCAGACCGCCTTGTAAGCCGCGCCCAGAGCGCAGGCATTCTCCCCGACGTCCAGCTTGTACACGCCGTCCACTCCGCCGAGGATTTCTCCAGCGACCTTGGCGATCGCCTTATTTCTCGAGCCGCCGCCCACGAGGTACACCCTCTTGGGCTGAGGCGGGATACCTTCTGCGGGACTCTGGGTCAGTCCGCGCGACCGCAGACGGAGGGAGAGCATCTGGCTCTCGACGATGGCGCGCGCCTCGTCCAGAGGCTGATCCCAGCCTTCGGTGGTCTCCTTCAAGGTTTTGTCATTAGGGTCGTAGGTGAACCGCCACTGCCCGGCGCGCACGTTCGGCACGATCTCCGGCCTCGGGAAGAAGAGGCCCATTTTCATGGGATCCGAGTCTGTCTTCTGGCCCATCGCCGGCGTCTGCAGCATGGCCTTGTCGAAGTTGGCCCACGGGGCCGCGGGATCCTGCTTGCCCAGTTTCTCGTCAATGGCATCGCGGACCTGCTCACGGGCAAGACCTCCGTTCTTGTAGCAGAGCATAAACATGTACAGTCCGGACGTGGTCGGGTGGTTGAAGAAGTGAGTGGATGGGTCGGGCTTATAGTGCGGAGTCGACATGAGGAAGGTAGTCGAGGTGCCCAGGGAGACCATCGCATCCGACGGTCTCAGAGGTAGGGCCAGAATGGTCGCCGGGTTGTCACCGGTAGACGGAATGATCGTACAGTCCGGACTGAAGTTGTACCGCTCGACGAAATACCTATCGATCTTGCCCAGGTGCATGCCTCCGTCGGGTGGTACGTCTCCCAGCTTCCGCTTCAGGTCCGCGACGCCGAATTCGCCAGCGCACAGCTCCAGCAGACGATCGTCGAAGGTTCCGTTCTTGATGTTCCACAAGTTCATTCCGCAGACGTCTGAGATATCGAGCGGCGCTATCCGGCCCAGGAAGAGGGAGGCCAGAAAGGAAGACACCAACGAGATCCGCGATGTCTTCTTGTATGCCTCTGGGTATTTCCGCTGGAATCGAAGAATCTGAGGACCCGTGAATCTCTAGAGTAGTAAATAACGCCGTCAGTACGGTTTCTGTAAACTCTAACAGTATAACTGGGTCTTACATGATGAGCTTTGCTCCCCGTCACCTGAGCCAGCTCCTCCGGGCTCCCCAGAAAGGCATCAAACTCGTCGCATTCAGCCTGCGTACTCGCATCCTGCCAATTGGGGCTGTACGGATGGGAGAAGGCCCCCTGCAGCTGCTCCTCCAACGTCTTGTCCTTATCCAGACTCTTGAGCAACCTCTCCGCGTCCTCGCTCCAGTAGACGCTACCGTGCTGCTGCCCGGCGCCGCTGATGCCCTTGACGCGACTGAAATCCAGCCCTTGTGCCTTCAGCATGCCCAGCACGCCGTCCAGCGCCTGCAGCCACATGGCGACGGGCGCAAAGACCTCGTGCTCCGCCTCATTGGTCAGCACGCCCTTCTTGACGTTGAACCCCCGCGAGTCGGCGTCGAAGTCGAACTTGGCGACGTGGACGACCTTCAGCTCCGAGGTAACGACCAGGCCCTTGAGCTGTTGCGTCGAGAGGTCGAACCCGATGTACAGCGGGCCTTGGGACGCCATTGTCGCGTTGGCGTTGCCCGTCTACCCAATTCAGCAGTGGAGCGAAGTGGTGAGTGGAAGAGGGGGAGGGGTAGGAGGGAGGAGGAAACGAGGAGGAAAGGGAATCTAGAACAATATATAATAATGCGACGAAGAAGAGGAATAAATAGAAACCGCGATCCACTGGCTAAAATACTTCTGTTCCAATGTCAGATGGCGTAGCCAGTCCTTTCAATCTGGCACCTGACGCTTAATTTATCCTCCGCGTTTATGGTCGGTAAAAAGACTACGGAGCTCCCCGTTCGCGACCATGAGCGCGCAGAGTACAGATGAAAACAAGATAATCGATAGCTACCGAAGCTAGCGCCACGTGCTTGGAACCCACAAACAATGCACCGGTGATGATGCAAATCTTCGAGACCTGCAGGGGCGGCGTTCCTTGTGAACTGTGCTGTGATGTATGGAGTACTACAGTAGTACCTTGTCCCTGCGGTGATGTAAGAGACATCGTGCCCCACTGTTATGGCGGGCGAATTTAGCCGGAATATGGGAAAGTCCACCGGTCGCCGCACTTTAAGATCCGGAGTACTATGTATACGAAGTATGGAGTACACTACGCAAATAGACTGTACACAAAGTAATTGTGTTTATAAGCTGGCGAACAGATGCCCAGTACTTCCATTCACAGCCCCATCCTTGTTGGTAGACTAAATCTTGTCGAGCCAGAACACAAGATGTACAGTACGTACGTGCACACATACAACACAAAGTTTTCCTGTGTTTGGATGAAAAAGTGCTTTTTGCTCCAGTTTTACACACATCGGACATCTGGTCTATCACTAATACAAAGACTTATCAAAGAGTTCATGGTAAATGCTCTCTATTCGGTGAAAAGAGGACCGGTTAATCGCACCGGGGTCAAGAATCTATATAGCTCTTACCCACAATATCACAGAAGAGCAGACACGTCTTAGTAAAGCTATGGCCGCGATCCAGAACCGTCCATACCTTTGGACTCCTGGAGTCAATGGGCGTCTCATCAGTGGCAGCACCTCTGCCAGCAAGCATTGCTCCCCTGGCCTTTCGCCTTCGGTCCATCCATGTTCCAGCACCGACGATCCTAAAAGATCCTCGATTTTCATCCAAGGGTATCGTAGTATCTAGGGTTTGAGCACTAGAGAAAACAGCTGTCGTGTATCTTTTCTGGCGAAGTCTCGAAATTGCGCTCCCCGTGCAAATAGAAAAGGATGCGACTAAAACAAGACGCCTCAACGCCTCTTATGCGCGCCATGCTCGTGCGAATGGTCATCATGCGAATGGTTATCGTGATCATGGGTGTGATTATGATCATGGTCTGCTTCATCGCTATCTTTGGGTTCAGGGGTTGCAAGCGCTCGTGCGCTGACCTCGGGCGGGATGAACTCTTCCGTAAAGTCGACATCCCTCTCCTCGTGAGGCACGAATCGTATCTTCACGCGCTTCACGCCCCGGACATGGGCACCGATGCCTTCTCGTACGGCTTCTTCAACCTGACGAGAGCGGCTGACGGACCAGGAGCCTGGCACAGCCAATTCGACCTCAATGAGGTAGTTCTGGCCAGATTTCATACCTCGAATGTCTCGAATCTCGACTTCTGGATTGCTCGAACCTCCGGCCAGCACTCTGGAAGCTGCCTTCCGCACGGACGCTTTGATTTCGTCATCTACAGTAGTATCCGCTAGCTCCATCAGGGAAGTCACCGTGTTGCTCCAACCCGCTTTGATGACCATGAGAGAAATCACCAGCCCACCGACTGGATCCAACCAGGAAGCGTCCGTGAATATGTGAGTGCCACCGATCGTCAGCAGCGCAACGAAGCTTGTGAGAGAGTCAATGCGATGGTGAACAGCGTTCGAGGCCAGCACCGAGGACTTGCGTTCATTTGCGATGTTCATGGCTGCAGATGACAATGACAAGAATCAGTCTCAAGATTGGGATGTACAGGGAAGAACAGAGGCACTTACTAGCACGGTAAAGCCATTCTTTAATCACGATTGATCCTGCCGCAAGCCACGCCGCATTGATGTTGGGTCCCAGAGCTTCAACCCCATGGCTGTGTCCATGGGAATGACCGTGTCCCAGCAGCCCTGAATGAGCAATGACCTCCGCTGCCTCGGGAAAGAACTGATTGAGGAGAACCTCTCCTGCATTCAGACCCATGAACACCCCACCGCAGAGCAGGAGGCCGCTGACTCCCAAAGCGCCAATGCTCTCAACCTTGCCGTAACCGTTGGGAAACCTCTCCGATGGGGGCTTGAGGGACCATGAAACGGTTCCCAGCGTCATGAAGTCGGAGACGAGATCTGTAAGCGCATGGTACGCGTCTGCCACCAGGGCCTGGGAATGGAAGACGTAACCCCCGATGAACTTCCCGATTGCCATTGCCAGGTTGACGAACAGACCGATTCGTGTGATCCGCACGCCGGCGTCATTCTTGTTCTGGGAGATCAGGTAGATATTATTATGGTGGTGGTGATGATGGTGGCCGTGGCCGTGGCCCGCGTGACCTCTTGTCTGTGCTGCCATGAGTGGAACGACTGTCAACGGGCGCGCGGTGTGAGTAGGGACATTGGAGGAGGGGAGCGGGAGGGCCTGGAGGAATTTATGGCCTGGACGACCGTGACAGCGCGTATGCGAGACAAAGACACGCCGCTGGGCTGGCCCGCGGGGACCGGGGATGCTGGAGAGCTGCTTAAGGAGGACGAGGCAGCGGAGGGCTGGCTGTAGACGGCTCCTGCACCGCAGGGGCTGCGTCAGCGGCATCAGGGCGACGCACCACTGGGGACCAGGCACACGAGCGATCAGGGGCTGGAGAGACCGACGAGGACAGAGTGTTCGTGAGGATCTTGCAGCAGGTGTGGGTGCCCATTGCCAGCGCCGGTCGCAGAGGTGTTGGATGCAGGTCGAGGCCGGCTCCTGGCCGCCTGTCTGCTCTTCTCTGCGCTGCTGCTGAACCAGAGCCCGCTGGATCGCGTCCCGACGTGCGCTGACTCCGGAGCTCGGCGGCACGCCCGCCAAGCAGCTTGCCTGGCTATGTCCCCAAGGTCGCGCTGCCTTTGTCCGCCATCAAACCACCGTCTCTAAATTACTAACAGTCTGTGTCGCAGTGCCAATCCAGTGCCTGACGCGGCATGCGCCACGACTGCTGAGGCGGCAGCCCACAGTCAACGGTAGCCGACACAATCGTTCTCGATACACAAAGCCCTCCGTCTGATACGGCAGGCACCTCGAATGCACCACCTACAGGGTGTGATATCCAAGCGGACCGCTGTCGCGCTGTCCCAAACCAAATTTCCCTTCTTGACCCTTCACTTCGTCGTTGTCTACCATCTCCACCTGACCACCCGCGGGGAGTGACGATGCCTTTCCATGGCGGCCGCTGCGATCAGGATCCCTTTCAGGGGTCCTCTACCCACAGGATTCATTGTTCCCCCAAACGCAGACACAGTATCGGGAGCAATTGACGCTCTCCTGGCCTTCTTCTCGGCTCCCCCCTCCCCTCTCCTCAGAGGAATCGATGTTGGCAGAAATTCACAGACCGTCCTCCTGACCGGCGCTGGAATATCGGTGGCGTCTGGGCTATCGGATTACCGGGGAGAGAATGGCATCTACACGAGAAACAAGTCATACAGGCCAATTTACTACCACGAGTTTTTGACCAAACATGAGGCGCGCAAGAGATACTGGGCCCGAAGCTTCGTCGGATGGCCCGGTCTGGTGAAGGCCAAACCGAACACAACGCACTGGGCAATCAGGGATCTGGGAAAGAAGGGCTACATCAGCTCTGTCGTGACGCAAAACGTCGACTCCTTTCACTCCATTGCCCATCCGGAGCTGCCTACGGTTGAGCTTCACGGCTATCTTAGGGCTGTGGTCTGCGTCAGTTGTCGGCGGCAGTTACCGCGGGAGGACTTCCAGAAGTCATTGGAGACCCTCAATCCGGCCTGGGCTGAGTTCTTGGCGGAAGTGGTCGAGTCGGGGGCCCTGGACACGAACAACCCGGAGGAACAGCGGCGTAGAGGACTCAAGATCAACCCGGACGGAGATGTCGATCTTGCACAAGCTCCTTACTCGATGTTCAGGTATCCCGCTTGCCCACACTGCCTAGAACAGCCGCCGTTGCTTGCGGACGGCACCAGGGCCCGGGTAGAGGTCGAGAGCGACGGCGCGTGGTCGCCCGTCTCCAATGCCGGGATCCTGAAGCCCGCGGTCATCATGTTTGGAGAAAGCATCGATCCGGATGTCAAGACCGCGGCGGAAGAGGCGATTGATGACGCTGGCAGGCTACTGATCGTTGGCAGTAGCCTGGCAACGTTCTCTGCGTGGAGGCTGGTTGAAAGAGCGTACAAGAGAGGCATGCCAATAGGGATCCTCAACGTGGGGGGCGTGCGGAACGAGGCCGTCATCTTCCGGGACCTTCACGAAGAGGGGAATGTCGTGAACCATGTCCGGTGTAACCAGAGGTCGGAGCTGGTCCTTCCCGAAGTCGCAAGGCGGCTGGAGCCCATCGGTAGACAGTAGACAATAATATGTACATTACAATGAATATAACATTATATATACGAAGGCGGTATATATAATATATATAGAAGCTGGCGTTCAACGTGCGGATAAGCGCCAGGGTCTGTCTGATCGACGGCGCTTATCGCCGCAGGGACGATAAGAAGAGGTCCAGGCCTGAAGGAGAGTGGACTTGCCTGCTGGCATGTCAGGGCCCTCGAGGAGTCGAATGGTCCGGTGTGTCGTCGCGATCCGATGCGCGGCGGCGATTGGAAGCACGGCGAAGCGCGGTGGCTATTTTCGCGGACGGGTCCGTAGGCGCGGCGGTGGATATCCTTCACAGTGACTTACTCTCCCTGGGACCAGTAGCGCCATCCAAGGCGCGGGGCTCCAGCAGGCTGAGCAGGCTGTATCCAGGCCGGACATGGACAATCGGAGCATAAAGACTTCCAAGAGCCCTTTGTCGCACCTCGACAGCGCCGCTGCCCGCCTGGAGATTGCCTCCTCGCTCGTTGCTCCATCCTCCTTCCTCTTCAACCAGCGCAAGAACCCCCCGCCTTCTCCTCCAGCCTCCCATCCCAGGCCAGCGTCGCGCACGATGGACAAGACACAGCAGCCGAGCTCTTTCCAGCAGCTGGAAAAGGTACGTTCTTTTTGCGGCGGGCCGTCTGTCGGGTCCTGCTTGCTAACTGGGTGTCTGTAGCTCGGAGAAGGTACCTATGCAACCGTACGTTGAGCACCCCTTCCGCCCCATGTCCTTCTGTCCACTTCCCTTCAGCTGATACGGAGCGTCGCAGGTCTTCAAGGGACGGAATCGCCAGACCGGCGAGATGGTGGCCCTGAAGGAGATCCACCTTGACTCGGAGGAGGGAACGCCGTCGACGGCCATCCGCGAGATCTCGCTGATGAAGGAGCTGAAGCACGAGAGCATCGTCTCCCTCTACGATGTCATCCACACGGAAAACAAACTGATGCTCGTCTTCGAGTACATGGACAAGGACCTGAAGAAGTACATGGACACCAATGGCGACCGCGGGCAGCTGGACTATGTCACCATCAAGTCGTTCATGCACCAGCTCCTTCGGGGCATCGCCTTCTGCCACGAGAATCGCGTCCTCCACCGAGACCTCAAACCCCAGAACCTCCTCATCAACAAGAAGGGCCAGCTCAAGCTCGCCGATTTCGGTCTTGCAAGGGCCTTCGGTATCCCCGTCAACACGTTCTCCAACGAGGTTGTCACCCTGTGGTATCGTGCCCCTGACGTCCTCCTGGGTAGCAGGACCTACAACACCAGCATCGACATCTGGTCCGCAGGTTGTATCATGGCAGAGATGTACACGGGACGACCCCTCTTCCCGGGAACGACGAACGAAGACCAGCTGCAGAAGATCTTTCGGCTGATGGGAACGCCCTCGGAACGTTCCTGGCCCGGCATTTCCCAACTGCCCGAATACAAGCCCAATTTCCAGGTCTACGCGACGCAGGACTTACGACTCATTCTGCCGCAGATCGACCAACTTGGCTTGGACCTCCTTAGCAGGATGCTTCAACTGCGACCGGAGATGCGCATCAGCGCGGCTGAAGCGCTGCGACATCCGTGGTTCAATGACCTTCCCCAACTTTTGCAGCAGCGGCAACAACAGCAGCAGCAGCAACAGCAGATGGCTGGAGGGTACGGCGGGATGGTCCCACCTCAACAAGGCTATTAAAGACAGGAAATTTCGAAGGATATGAATGGAATGACTGACCAAGTTTTTTTTTCAGAACCAAGGGTGAGGGCGACTGAATGAGAGCGTGGCGTTTATACCCGAAGATGTTGATTCTCTTTTCACGGCTGATGTTTCTTTTTTCCTTTTGTCCACTGTGTTTAGCTTCGATGGGTGCATAATCTTGCAATAAAAGGACTGAGTCTTGGTTCTAGTATACGATTCGCCCACCGCGCACTTACCCCATCCATTTTCCCCCATATCGACTGTCGAGTACTAGACACTTGCGCATTCTGGAGCGATCTATTATTCCCGACCCTCGTCTCGACTCCTACACTACAAAACTCAATGCTATAGACAACCAGCTCATGCCTCGATTTGGTCTGTCTGCGAGAGGTAAATACCCCAGCACCGTGGCCGGAACAACTTCGCATCCCCCAAACCATCAATTTCTAGACAATCTGAGTCCATAACCTAAAAGCAGCACAATCTTTTTTCACCTACACATTCAATTTAAACAGCATCATTTATTCTAAACAGCATATTATATAATATCGTATACATTCCCTCTGTCTGTCCTGGGGACTCCCTGTCTCCTAGTACTCACTGTACTAGTGTACCAGTGACAGGTGCCCCGAGACACACATAGAGAGAGAGATAATGAACCTAGCTAGGACAATAACGACACTTTCCTACGACAGGACCTTTGGCAGACAGACAAATAAATGAATAAACTATCAAATAAGTAAGTAGCTAAGTCTACATGCGCGGCACAGCTATCTATATACGCAGCAGCCCAGGCAGTCTACCAACCAGGGATTGATTTGATTCTTTCAATTCGAGTTTGAATGCCCGTCCTCTGTCTGTCTGTCCGTCCGTCTGTCTGCCAGCTTTTGACTCCCAAGCTACCAGTCATTGATTCAGCACGGAATCCATACTGGTTATCATTGAAGCTGGCTGACTAACCCACTTACTCGCTCATCGTCGTCGTAGAAGAAGGATTCTTTTAGACCTTTACTGTACTGTATATCGATAATAGGTATGATATGGTGATCTGAAACCGTTTAACTTTCTTCCCTTCTTTATTTCTTAGATTCGAGCCCTCCTGATATCGTTAAATAAAAAAATTTCTTTTTAATTAATATTATTTCTATGAAATACATGAAAACACAATTAAATAACAATAACAATATTAGCTACAATTTATTAAATAACCTCGATGTGGATTCTCATCACTTTTAGTAAGTGGTACTCCGTAGTAGATGGGACTGTGTGACCTCACCTCTTTCAAAAAAGACTGATGGGGGTTTTACGCAATATAGTATATTTCAGTTCCTAGCTCTATAGGTTCGGTACCCGCTCTGAGATCAGCCCTGATACGGACATGCATGATACCCTTATATATCTATATTGGAGGCATAACTATACGGAGTATATACTACCTACTTAATGCTGCTAGAGAAAAAAAATCTCGGGAGTCCTCAGAAAGCGTCAGCCCCGGTAACCTTCGCAGTATGTATTATATAGTTTCAGAATGCTTCGGCTTCAGTTTCAACTTGACCGGTATATACATGCTAGTTTGGACGGCAAGATGACCATCCAGGGATAGTCATTCAGAATGACAAATTTAATATGTGAGAACCTGCTTAACCAGTAGTACCGGATAACGTGCCTATGAAGAAAATGGAGAAGACGACGAATTACCCAGATTGGAAATCGTCATCAGACAAGACCTCAGGGCCAACTTCAACTGCTCACGGCATATGACAAGTTTCTCAATCCAGTTAGGTAGGTACAGTACAGTAAGCACCTAGTCACTGCGGAACGATATCGCTGAGGATGCCTTGTCCCTGGCAAGTTCTAGTAGCAAATTAGCAAGGAGAACGTTGCTCATGACGATGCCGGATCGCTATCAGCTTATCTCCAGGCATTAGTCAGTAGTTAGTCATACAGTACTGTACATAGGGAAGTACTCCGCACAGGACATGCAGATGAAGAATCTACTGTATACCAATCTACTCTAGGTGGGTAGTATCTCGTCTCATCTCGTCCGGCGGGATGATTATTAATTAATTCTCCGGAGTACTCCGTACTTAATTAGATACGTATGATCTAGATCCTCGGTGAGCCGCGAGCGGGGTAGGAACCCCTCACCTTACAGTATGTGCTCGGTACGGAGTGCTTGCCTATTAAAATGATGATAATATGATACCTTACTAGTACTGTACAGTACATACGTGTGCACCTTGGGCATCTGATAGTGCGCGTGTAATAAATGTTCGAGTGTTGCAAAGCATCAAGGTCTGACTGACGCCTGGCGCAAGCTAGCTAGTAGTAGTGCCGACCTACAGCTTATCTTCTCCGTAGGGAGTTACTCCGTACCTAACCCCAGGCACTACTCCGTATCATACGGTCTGAATCCACCGACCAGCGTCCGTGCGAAACAGAGTTGCAGGGGTTGAGCCCTGTGTCTCTGCAGGACGCAGGTGATAGCGGTCGCAAGCGGCCACAAAGGTGATCTAGGGTACGGAATTGACCAGAGCTAGTTAGACATCTATTGATTGATACGTTAGCTATTTTTTTTATAATTTTTTTTCCTGTGACAAAATAAGAGCCAGTCCCCTGTCCTGGCCACGTGTTTTCTTTTCTGCTCGGGACTTCGGCTGCGGCGCAGGCTTGAAATAGAGTTCGTGGCTTTTTGTTTCTAATTCTACCCCTTTTCGTCAACGGTCAACTGTCAGTGACATATTTGACGTGCATGTCGAAGGATAAAGATTTGGCAGTGGTTGCCGGGATCCCCTGATCCCTGGAGTACCCAGGTACCGTTCGGTGTATATGCACAGAGGTACAGTACATGCAGTTCTCCTATGAATAATGAAGCGGTGTTGTGTGCTCTCGGATGTACACAGTACCTACTTACGGAGTACATTTATGTACGGAGTACTGTGAAAACCGTCATATTTTTTTTGGACGGTTTAGTTGCATAATTGCGGAGTACTAGGATGCGGTTCTGGGATGTCTGAATAATGATGACGTGATGTCTTTAGCCTTGTCACATCGCCTACCTATCTACGGAGTACTCCGTACAGGGCACGGGGTAACTCGGGTTATAGAGCTGATACCGGTGAGGGCATATACTAATCTAGGCAGGTCAAGCTGAAATCGTGTGCTGAACTCCCATTATTATTTCTTCCTCCTCTTTTCTCTCCTTTACAATAGGTTGCCAAAACTTTCGTTAACAAGGGTCCCTTGCCTAGCAGCTTTGGCAGATTGCCACTTTATACCCACAAGCGGTTGAAGGGTGATTAGACACTACTATGGTAGGTAAAATTCCTAAGCGAAGTCAGTCCGGATCACAATAACAGAGCAAAGGCAGCGAGGTAGGCGGTTTGGTGACGAAAGTTTGGCAACATACCGTAGTGTTAGCACCCTTCAGATGCATAATTCCAACCCTCTTCTTCTGTCTTAACAATCCCTACATGGACGCTACTGGTTCCGGTACGCTCTTCGAAAAGGTCACCAATCTCAGTTACCCTCTTACCTGCACCAGACTCAAACCGACTAGCCACAAGACCAAATATGCTCAAGCGTGCCCGGACATCCCGATATGCAGCAGGGTGTGTTGCCGTTATGCTAACAGCAAGGCCCAACCCAAGCAGCACATACAGTATGCACAAAGACCACAGAAAGAATAGAGGAGCTTTGGGGACACGTGTGACTAGGACTGGACGCCTCACTTGCTCCTTCATATTCAGCTTTGGCTGGAAAAAGCCGGCGGAAGCAGCAAGCGTTACCATTTCCAACTGGGCAGCATAATAATCAGCTATCTCTTGAGAAGTATTGCCGATAACTGTCGCCAATTGCAGCATGTATGCCAGCTGATCAGCCACAATACCCTCCTCCAGTAACCACGATGAAACCTCCAAAACATCACTATTATTAACTAGTGATAATGTCTTGGAGGCCATCGAGCCATTCACCCATGAGTAGGTAAGGTTGTGGATCCTAATTTCACATCTCAGGATGAAGTAATACTGCCAAAAAGCGCTCAAAATCTCCGGATAATGAGCAAGGGTCTGCTGCCAATCAAGCTGATGCTGGCGAATATGGCCTTGAACGCCCGCATAGAAGGGGTTTGACTTGTTCAGGCTATCCGTGTTGTTTAGGCCCGCATCAGAAAACAGGTATATACAGCCCCAGTCACCACAATTTGGCCAGTCCGGGATACTGATATTGCTGTTTGAAACTCCAGGATTGGCTCCATTGAAATTATCCGAACAATTAAACACAGAGGAGATATGATCACCTGCAAGCCTCAGATTGCACTGCCGACTGTATGGTTCACGCGCACTGCTGGCTGCCAATGTCGACGCAGAGTAGTCAATGTCGAGTGGTGGCCGGACTGGAGCAAGAAATGAGAAGGAATCCTGATCTTGTGTCTCCTTGAGTATCTGATACGCGCTGGAAAGGTTGTTCATGATCAGATACGGATCTTGTGTTTGATTCACTTGGCCAAAAAATAGCGCCCTGCACGTGTATGGCAAATTATCAGAATAATCCCCGGTATCGCGTATTCCAGTGCACTCGGGAAGAAACTCAAAACCAAATGAATGCTGCGGAGGGTCTGATGGAGAGACCTGGGAGATAATGACTGATTCCGTGACAACATGAAGCCAAGTATCAACTGCCCATATTGCGTAACTGGAAGTGCAGTTCTGTTGTCAGCAAAAGCAATATGCTGCATGAGGCGGCTCAGTCTCTTACCTGAGTACAGTCGTGATTGCTAGGAGGGAAGCTGCTAAGCGTAACATTGAACTAAAAGGCCGTCTTGTCTTCCAAAGCCAGTACGAGATCACATCCCAAAGTGACAAAGGCTGGGCATCCAATGTTTCGAGTAAAGAGACCCAGCTGATAGGGAGTAAGAAGCTTGGACACCTCGTCCTTTTCTGCCTTATTCAACAATTTTCTGCTGACGTGAAAGGAACAAAGGGACATGACAAATCCAGGAAGGAGAGATGCGACGCTGCTCGCCCATGATGATATCGTCACGAATCTGGCCGCATCGATGTCGACAAAGTAGGCGTTGGGATCATCGCGGTCACTTGGGAGACGCAGGCTCGGCTCTGATAATGCCTTGTGGTCCACCTTGAATGCGACAACCATGTATACAAGGAGTCCTATAATGATCAGAAGGGGGACAGTAACCACCAGTGTAGCCCATAAGATTGTTTGGTATGTCCCACTGATTCCCTTCCTGCTTGAAGCATCGGGCGACAGTCGGCCATTTCTTTCCGACGGTATTGGGGAACGTTGTTCGGGAGTGGTTCTTGAACTTGTTGCGTCTCTAGTCGGTCCCATCGATAGTAATGGAAAGTGATCCCCCTTTCTCTCTGGTATTCCGTGACGGTCTGCCACCATGGTAAACAGATAAATTGTATAGCACCTGGTATTCCATCAGCTCTCGGAGCTATTGGGAGACAGCGAGGAGCTGACAGAGGTGAAAGTGCTTGGGGAAAGATATTCCAATCTGTTGCTCTGCAGATGAAGCATTAAGGCCATTACAGCCTCATTCGGCCTGAAGCTTTGTTTCACGTTTGGCAACTGACAAGGCAGACGTGGTGATTGGGTGCTTGTATGGAGCCAATGAATGTGCAGCATATTTTGCCAATAATGTGGAGAGTAGAAATCATTAGATTTGTGCGGCTGAGATGTGGGTAAGCTGGGCACCATAGTAGTATGGAGTATCTCTCCTCTTCTTTATCTACTTTTGGGGCGGCGCGTACAGTGGATATTGTATGCAGACAGCCCAGTCCTATTATCGGTTCTTGCTTCTGATTTCCATTGGCTGCCAGGCCCCTATTCCCTCCCTCTTTCTTCTACCATTCAATATACCACTCCGCCTACAATTCAACCAGTTATTATTATAGAATCTAGATGAGTCTGTATCTCTATATATCCAATAAGCAGGTGCCAACAGCTATCAAAATTCCTAGAACTCTATGATCCCCTATTCTAAAGCCTGACCCTTATTGGGACCAGCTATTCGACCTGCCATTAGATCTGCCATTAGATCTACCATTTAACATGCCATTAAACTTGGATCTAGCTGGTCTATTCAAATGGCAGATACAGTCTGCGCGAGCGCTTAAGGTGCGAAGCGCCCACAGAGTGATTATAAACCCTAAGGAGGGCTTGAGGACTTGATTATTTACTGTGGTGGATTGCAGTGATTTCCGTAAATGATAGTAGGTCTGCAGGTAGAATGCCAGGCAGTTATAATAATATTAAAGCCCCCTTGAAGCCTGTGAGTGAACGAAGCGAACGGTTAAAGGCCTATATAGGTAGCCACCCCCGCCCTCTCCGTACCCCTGATCGGATAACCTCGGTCGGAGCGGCGTTGCTCACCTGCTAAGAACAAGAGGGGCAGTCGACAGGGTGACCGTAGATTTTTGCTCGATAGGTAGGCACTACTACTCTATATACCTAGCGTAGTTCTTGAGCCGCGCGGGAGGCCTGAAGCTCCAGGAACAGAGTTTAGTAGTGAACACTACCGTGTACGGGTATTCCAGCGGGGGTGCAGGCCAGCCTGATAAATAGGACCTCTTTTATATATACCGGACCGCCCGTCAACCCCGGATTGGAGATCCGTGAAGAAACGCCCCTTCACCGGTAGTTTTGCTTATTTCGGAACCACGGTAAGGTCGTGTCTTTGGACTACAAATGTTAGTTATATATACTCATCTTGGAGCCCAGCACGAGCTTGAACTCGCAAAAACCGTCCTATTTATTTATATCGATTGCCCAGGCGTTTCTTTCAGATTCTCGGCTGAACATGTGCTTTGACACTGTGTGGCCTTGAGATGAAGAGATTTTGAAAATTGCCGATGAGGTAAGAAAGTAAGGATGTACTAGGTACCAAGTGGTATATACCTAGTTGCATACAAAGATCGCGGGAGTGGTACCTACCTACCTACCTAATCATATAGCCCATTCCCTCATCTCTTGAGTATCATTATTATTTATCTTGACCCAAGGGGCGTTCAACCCCTACAGACTGCCGAAGCCCAGTCTCCGTCCGTACTCCATGCACATGCATAAGCAGCACCAAGCCTCGGGCCGTCGTTCCGCCAAGGCCGCTTTTCCTGGACGAGTGACCGAGACTCCAGATGCCGTCCCCACGAAAGTTTGACGGTCTCGAGACGGGGGCATGCACGGCTCAGTACGAGGCTAGAGCCGGGTAAGAAAGCCTGGGGATAAGCTCGGTGGTGGGGGCTGGAGAATCGAAGTAGAGGAGCCCCGCAACAGTGTAGTATTACGCAGTCAAGGGGGACGCACAATACGGTCTCTCGAACCGCGGTGCGGCAGTAGTCGATTCTTCCCCGCTCGCGATTGAGACTGATTTGTTTTTTCGCCGCCTGATCCAGTCTTGTCGTGTCACTCTGGATATCTGCTTGCGGAGCAGAGCAGTGGGTCGTGAAACCAGAGTTCTCCTTTCAGTGTTTCTATCTTTTTTGTCTGAAACCCCCAACTGAACAATGAAATATGTAACCGAGAACAGGGCAGGTACTGACTATGAAGTCGTTCGACGATTGTCTGATCTGCTAGGTAAAGTTTCTTGCCGACGGTAGATGTTGCTAGCTGGTGAATGCATGTCCTTAGCGGCCTCTCCCAGGGGACTGAGTTTGTAGATGCTCCTAGCGCATGTATGAACCGGCGTTTGTCACCATCTTCCGCCCATTGCGAGGGAGTATGATGCTCTCGTCGGGTTCCCGAAACATGCTTTATATCCGTGCCTCGACATGCTGCAACTCATTGCGGATTGTTCTATTATCCGTGGTATCGCAAGTATGTACTGTACAGTACTCTCAGAGGGCTGCCGGAAGATGGAGATGCTTCCAATCTACCATGGGGTCTGTACACTCCGGGCTCCTCTCGGGATGCTGCACTGCGCCATAATTACGGAGTAATAACGGCAAGCGGTAAGGTCAACCTACAATACAGGGAACCCGCGACGGAACTGGTCCGGGTTGCTGTTTAGTTGAAGGTGGCGGGGTTCTCTGCTTGCCGGGGCCTAGGTTGGAATATCCATATCAAGCGTAGCTGCGCCTCTATTAGCGAGCGGCCGGTAGGGCTGTGTTTGGCTGTTCTTTCTCAATTCACGCTTTTGGCTCGATTGGCTTCTTCAGGGACCAGAAACCAACGGCGCGAGTGTGGAATGCATATGACACGCGCCGGCTATTCGGGGCCTGGGACCAACGTTGCATGCTTCAAGGCTTGGACAGGGCCACCTGCAGCATCTCCCCGGCCCTCGTGTGGCGGTGGGCAATGTGAAAGCTAATAAACAGTAGTTACCCCCTGTGAATCAAACTCCGTCTACCTTGCCGGACATTTGCGGCCATCCGCAGTATACTGACTTCCATAGTCAATATCTGCATCGCCGCCATGTCCAGGACTTTATCTCCTTCCACGGTCCACTGCCGACACGGTCCTTGTTGAACATTAGGAGAGTTAGAAAAGAGAAGACCGTCGTGAGTCTATCTCTTGAATTGTACCTGGATCCCCTATGGGGTGAATGGGCCATTGTATGCCCACATCATCCCCAGGTTCTTCTCCCCGACGACGCTTGGAGGGATAACACGACCGGTCTTCCTTTCTGACAACACATCACGCAGTTAGCACTTCTCCAGTCCTTCATTTTCATTTGCCTCACTTTCCTTTTTCTTCCATCTACCTCTTCATCTGTATCGATATCAGCCTATCTTGAAAGACCATCTACTTTGGATATCAACCATACATACGGAAGGGAGGTCACCCAGAGAACTACTCTTCTTCTGGTCCCTGACGATCACCATGTCGTCCACCGAATCATTCTCTGAGAAGCAGTTGAGAGCCATTGAGGACACAGAGCGTGCATGCTCTGCCCTTTCTCTCATTGGGACATCCATCATTATCGGTACTTTCCTGGGATCCAGTTTGTTTCGCAAGCCCATCAATCGCCTGGTCTTTTATGCATCCTGGGGCAATATTATGGCGAATGTTGCGACTCTCATTTCTCGTTCCGGTATACTCCATGGGGTCGGCAGCCCATTGTGCCAGTTCCAGGGATTCCTCATCCAGTGGTTAGTTGCATATACTCCGTTTCTTCCGGTGAATATTGACTGATTGCTTGATTTTTTTTTACCCAGGTTCATGCCAGCCGATGCCATGTGGACCCTAGCTATGGCGTGTAATGTCTACCTAACCTTCTTCCACAAGTACGATTCTTCTCAGCTGCGGAGACTTGAATGGAAATACCTCCTCATCTGCTATGGCTTGCCCTTCATCCCAGCCTTCGCATACTTCTTCATCGAAACAAAGGAAAAGGGAAAGGTGTATGGCTCGGCGGTAGTAAGTGTCGCAGAAAAGCAAAAGCGCATCAAAGAGCTTCTTGGTGTTGACTCTGCGTAGCTGTGGTGCTGGGTTTCCCACCCATGGGACGCCCTGCGTATCGCGGTTTTCTATGGTCCAGTATGGTTCGTTATCGCCGTAACTCTTGTCATCTATATCCGCGCTGGGAAGGTGATCTTCGAGAAACGACGCGAGCTCCAAGATATCAGCACGCCTGAAACTAGTTATTTCTTCGAGAACCCGTTCGAGGCCACTTCGAAGGTGACCGAGATTCACATTACGAGCGAACCGGCAGACCCACGAAAGGATTCCGCTCAGCTAAGCAACAGCACCGAAGACACGTCTCGGGCGCCGCAGGCGTCCAATTTCAACCCGTACACTGTCACAATTGAGAGCGGCGAAGGAAGGAACTCCATTCCCTTGAAGACGCTGCGCAATCAGCCAGACGCGAACGCTCAGCGCCGTGCAGCAGCGATGGAGGCAAATAAAGCGGCCTGGAAGTATTGCAAGTGCGCCATGCTGTTCTTCGTCGCGCTGCTCGTAACATGGGTTCGTCAAGTTTATACACGTCATATTGCTCAAGATTGTGCTGACTAATGAGCTTCTTCCACAAAGGTCCCTTCGACGATTAACCGCGTGTACCAACTGGCTCGCCCAAATGATGACAACTTCGGCCTGAACTATGCGTCCGGTTTTGTCCTGCCCTTGCAGGGTTTCTGGAACAGCATCATCTACCTCTCCATCTCGTGGCCTGCGGTGCGGGCCCTCTTCGAGAACATGCGGAGTATTCCTCGGTCGTATCAAATAAGCAGACCGCAGCCTTTAGCAGGAGGTGCTGGTTTCAGACCTCGCAGCAGTTCCGGCGGCAACGAAAGCACGGCGGAGTTAGCGAGAACCGTACACTGAAAGCCATGTCCATATATGTTCTTAACTCTATCTGGGTATCTTGTTGTCATGCGTCTGCAAACCTGATTTTTCTGTCGACACAAGATGACGGGATGAGCCCTGTCCTGCAAACGGAACAGGGAGAGGTTATGGTTTCCTTGTCTAAGAATCGACTGTAATATGAACCTCCTCGTGTACGGACTGGAGGTGTTAATCTCCTCAAGGGGTTTAATTAATGTTGCTGATGAGAACATTCGTTGAACGGCTTTTCCTTGCAGTCAGGCACTGTATTATCATTATAATTAATGTAGCAATAGGAAATATCCATACAAAGGCTTCAAAAAGCAATCCCCAATCCATTGGCTGTAAGGAACAGTTATCCAGAGGACAAACTACCCTGTACAGAGTACTCTACTAGAGCCAGCCCTTTGGAAACATACGACACGTGACTCCCCGCGCTCCGAACCCACTCCGCCGCGCGCCAACCGTCTATCGACGCTGTACGGAGTAACTCCGTACAGTACACGAGTCGCGACATCATTATTATCTCCATACACCGACTACAGAACCAACTCAATCTTTCCAACAATGCCCTCAACCACGTCCCAAAGCGGCGACAACGCCGCATCCCCCTCCCCACCACCGCCAGCCCCCGTCCCTCTGACGCCCGGCCCGCGCGCGTCGCGTCTGCAGCAGGTCTTCTCCGAGGCCCTGGCGCGCACGCTGCGCGCCAACTCGTACGCCAACTTCGCCGCGTGCTTCCCGACGCCCGCGAAGCATGTGCCGAGGAGCCTCGAGTCCGTGTGGCGGCAGCTGAACGCGAAGCTGGAGGAGAGCGCCAAGGCCGAGTTTGACGATATCCTGCGGGAGAAGGATGCGGTGAGGCAGCTGAACGAGCTGGATCGGTTGGTTGGGGAGGCGAGGGTGAGGAAGGCGAATGGGGAGGGAGCGGAGCCTGTTGCGTAAGTTCTCTTTTTTCTTCACCCTGTTTTTGAGTTTGTGGTGTGGCTGTTGGGTAGGAAGAATTGCTGACTAGTTGGTTCGGATTCAGACCACATACCCTAGGCGCAGACGAGCTGTACAAAGCACACCTCGCTCCGTATCTACAGGAAGCGCAGAAAACTCTCACTGCGAAGATCGAAGCTACCCAGGCGCAGAACGCCGAACTGGTCGAGAAGATTAAACAGCAGAGGAAGGAGATCGAGAGCCTCTTGTCCGGCCTCGAGGCTGTCGTGGCGGACCTGGAAGGCGCTGCTGCAGCGGCGACGCAGTTCAGCAGGGAGAACAATCTCCGTCAAAAAGCTATCCAGATGGATGAGGAGGTCAAAGCTAGGGAAGAGATATGATCGTATCCCGGAAAGCCTACGCTACCCTTCTGAACGATGTGACGATGATCCTACGAAACGACCGGATTTCAAGAGAAACAGAGGCTTGCAACGGGTTGTTAACATTACATTATGAATGTTTTCAGCTCAGTCCTTTCACGAGAGCACCGCTTGCATATCCGCAGGCGCTACCAAGCCATCTTCCACCATATCCTCGGCCACCGCCAACAGATCCTTCGCCGCGCTACTGCGAAGCTGCTCCAGCTTTCCCCTTTCGCCTCCCAGAGCAGCAGAGATGGCTTCTTTGCAGGATCCGTCCCTCTCTTCCTCCGCCGCTCCATCTCTCCGAGCCAGAGCGGCCGCACCGCGGTAGTACGTCTGGGCATTTCGAAGAAGAGTTGCGGCATTGTCCCGGGCCATTGCATAGTTCCAGGGATCGCTACCCAACCGCCATCGGTACATCTCTGCATCGCCCCTAGCGAGGTGGATTTTCGGCAGGTTTTCAGCATAGGGGAGTTTGGATGCGGCGGTCAGAGCATCCAGGGCCGACGACAATGATTGCCAGCGCAGGATTAATGATCTGCTGAACGCCCGGTCGTCGTAGGATCGCGGGGTCTCCGCGATCGCCGAATTGAAATTCATAAGTGCCTCCGCTTTGCTGCAGAGACCGGCTGGGTCGCCGGAGAGGTTTAGGTCGGGGCCGAACACGCCGCTCAGCTCCCGCTGATAAGTCTCGATGTCGATCCGTCCGCTGCGATACAGGACCTCGGTCAGGGCGGAGACGAATTTCGCTCGGGCCAGAGACGCTTCGTACTGTCTGTCTGAGCCCTCGAGATACGCTGGGATCTTTGTCTTGAGCAGATCAGACGAATACTCCTCTACCCATGCGAGGCCATTATTCCCAGGATCGAAGGTGAGGAGATTGCACAGGGTCGTCAGCGTCTCGAGCTGCGCGACGGCCGTATCAACGAGCGTATTCTTCGTCACAGGCTCTATCACCGCAGCCCATTGCTCTTGCGGTGGCTCGTCCGTCGTCGGCGCTGCCGCTGCCGCTGCCTCGTGGGGCGGCTCTTCCGCTCCGCCGCCGTCGCCGAAATCGCCGGCTTCCATCATCCGAATCTGCTCCTGAGACTCGGTGTACTTGAGCTCCTGCAGGACCAGACAACGCTGGAAGAGCTCCAGGGCCTCTCGCAGGAACCTGAGCGCGTCCTGGATCTGCTGGACCGATGGATGCTTCCCCTCGGTGATTGCCTCGGCGAGGCTCGTCAGCACCTGTGCCGTGTTGAACAGGGCGTCCGCGTTGTCCTGGTCGAGGTGGAGAGCCTCCCTGTGAGACTGGAGCGCGATCTGCAGAACCTCCACCAGGGGAGCGGGAAGCTGTTTGGACAACTTGGGATGCTGGGTGATCTCATATTGGACTCTCGCCCTGCAGTTGCGGTGTATCGATCAGCGTCCCGTGTCATTTTTATATAGCCTGTTTGATAGATAATGGAGAATTCATCTGCACATGAGATATCGGAACATTATCCTTCCAAAAGAAAGAAAAAAAAAGAACGATGGGAATGATAACCTACTTATTATAAGCCAGATCAAATGTCCCTGGAAACCTGCGTAACCCATTATCGTAGATCTCGATGGCGCGCATGAAGAAGCGCATCGCCTTGACCGCGTCTCCCGCACGCCATTTCTCGCCCCCTTCTTCCTGTTCAACGCCGGCTGGAGGTTTCCGCAGTTAGTAGATCATAGATAAATATATAAATATAATGATCATGCATATGGTTTTATAAATAGAAATATATATAGTCATTGCATTGAGGCTTGGGACTTTAAACGAGAGCGAGACTCGGAGAGGAGATTTGGGAAAACTCACCCGCTAGGAATTCATCCGCTGTTTCCGGCTCCTATATGCAGTAGTATAGGTTGGAGGGTGCACCCGTCAGTTCTTACTGTTCAAAAAAAGATGATTTGAATCCGTGAATGAAAAAAAGCGAAATATGAACTGCGCGGCATTAATCATATCTATGGTGGCGCAGACAAACTTGAACAAGCGCAGTATGATGGGGTTAGTGTTGGTGCGTGAACCTACCTGCTGCTTCGCTTTCTTTTTGCCCTTCGTCTCTTTTAGGAGCGTCTTTGGCTTGGGCATTATTGTTGGTGCCTGAGTACTGGAATCTAGTTTCTAGGCGAAGAGGACCTTGCAGCTCCAGCTTTTTTTTTGTTTTAATCCCTGCTCCAGGCGGGGCCTATGGACAAACCCCCGCACTCGACGGTCCTCGAAGGATTGGCTAAGTTACGTCAAGAGAATTTGGAGGGATTGTGAGGCTCAGCTGTTTGAAGTGTCCTCTGAGTGCTCAATCGTCGAAATTGGAAAAAAAAGAATTGGTTTCCTGCCTGAAGGAGACCGGCGCTGGCGCTGGTGCTGGTGAGCGGGCAGGCCGGAGCATTTCTGAGCACTGCAGTGCAAGCCAAGACCTACGGGATATAGATGCCGCTGTCATGCCCACTCACGCTCATATACCACCTGGTGCTCGGTACGGAGGAGAAAACACCTAATTTGTCTGGTGCAGCACTCGAGCTGGTAATTGATCAATAAAATTATCCGCTCGTATCTTCTGGGTTCAATCAGCCGCTTACGGTAATTTTCTGGGGAATTTCCTAAGTTAACATTCAAACTAGAAGTCTCCAACGGTTACAATGGTCCTTAGCGCCTTTCAACGAAGCTTCATGGCTGTTTTCCCTGGAGAAGAGAGACTTATTTCGGTCCGACTTCTGAAAACTTTCCAGGGAGAGAAAGGTTTCATGTCGTAAGGCTTACCCGGCTTCATCCTGACACGGCAAAGGGATCGCCCACGTTGCAGGGTCCAGGACCTGTGATAGCGGCTGATCTTGAGTCCTTGTCCGCTATCATGATCTGATCTCAAAGCAATTCCAGGCCTTCCAATACTAAATATGTGATTCCTAATTTTGCACTCGCTCTGCATCTTCCCCTCGCACCCCAAGCGCTGCAGATCTGTGCAGGTCAATGTTACAGTGTATTGACGTCTATTGTGGTTCTTTCAGGTTTGCTGAGGCGACAGTATGAGCTGAGACCACACGGAGCAATGTCAATGGGTAGTTGATTCGACGAGTCGATCGAGGCAAGATGATACCGTGACGGTGGAATGTATCTTGTCTTGTTTCCCGCTTCCCGTTCAAGATATTGAGCTACTAAAGCTGAATTGGAGCAGTTGCTGCAGATGACGCGTGCATTCGTAGTTTCAGAGGTGTACGGTGTCTGATAGCCCGTTCCATAACACGAGGCCACGGAATGGGACCTCTCGAATACCGCACATCGCATAGATGAAGTCTAGTTCATGGAGGGCATGCTGGGAAAAAAATCCACCTTAGCTCTCAGTGGTAAAAATAGAAGTAGACTGGAACATTTCCAGTATCCGTCTCGATGTTGATGTGTGAATTGCCTTGGCCATATCAAACTTCGTCACTCATGGCCCGTGGCCCAGCAGACTGGGACAGGGCTCTCACACCAGGTAAGGCGATGACGTTCGACCGCTGCCTCTCTGTAATACAATTGATCGTCGTCGCGAAGATCCGGTTGTGGCCAGAAAAGAGAAAAGCTGGGCTTGGCAAGACAAGCTCAAACCGAGCTCGGAGGATTATTGATAACGTTATTAAAATAGATAGTTAGCTCCAACGGTTGGAAGACCAGGTTGGGGCGCAAGACACTTCCGTCGCAGGCGTCCTCAGAGGATGCCAGACACGGAAAGGGCGCGATTTGAACCGTCAAGACGTGCTTCGCAGAGAAAGGAAGAAGAGAATGTTTCAAGATAAAGTTATCCTGGGTACTGCGTCCGGAGCAGCCACAGTCGGATCCACCGGTCTGAAGCGAAGGAGACCCCGCCCCCTCCTCGTTAACACGAAATGCTAATCCTCCGCAGCAGGCAGAGGGGTTCCATCGTCGTTGGACGCCAAGGGCCTGGGGCTGGGCAGCTTACGACGTCTTCGTGCGGCAGAAGCGATGATAATGCGATAAGATATACGTGCTAAGAGGGCGAGGGGAGCACATGATCCCGCGCCCTCAGCGTCCATGGATGCCGGCCAGGGGCTGGTTGCCGAGCACGTGGCGAGCCTCCGGGAAGCTCCAGGGACCGTTGCAGCGTTGCACATCACGCGTGGGCGAGGAGGAGCAGGATGGACAGGACAGGCAGGCCACAACGGCACTTCTCCCAGCGCCCCCCTGGCATGCCGCCAACCTCGAGCTCTGGCTTGCTGGGCGGACCAACCGTCACGGCCCTAGCCGGCCCCCATACAGTAGTAGTACAGAGTAGTCCATCGTAGTTGTCCGCCAGCCCCCCTGCCAGGCCCTCCGCCAGAGTCCGGGCCATCACCACCATCCTGCGCGTCGCGACGTCCTGACTCCGGACAAAACCCCCCGTCCCCACCCTCTGCCTCCGATCACCACCACCACCGTCTTCAGCTCCCTGCGGCGACCTCTCCTCTGTCGACCCACCCCAGTCGTCGCAGAGTCGCCTTCTGGCCTGCCCGGTACTGTTTACATAAAGCTTCTAGACGTACCCTGCTGCCCGACTCCGACCTTCCATCCCGTAACCTCACGGTCCCGGCCAGAAGGGTTGGTTATTCCTCTATCTATCTACGCTGGGTAGCCGACTGGACGGCGTGCGACAAGCGCGGCTTGGGGTCTGGTAGCCTGGTAGGGTCCCCCCGTCCGCTTGCCTCCTGGCCGTCGGATTCATCGGTCCATCTCCTGTTCTGTCGGCCCGTCGGATTTTGCACTTGAGCACATCCATTACTCTCCTGCGCTTCTCTTCCCAGGTCCCAACCGTGGCTGACGTTGGTTGACCACAGTCTCGCACCAAACTCTACCACCTCCTGACGAATAGCAGGCTGCTTATCGGGGGTAAGGATAGCCCGCCTCATCCGATGCAGGCCGTGTCTGACAGTCTACGGGTCTACATAGTTTGCCCGGGATCGTTCGTCGCGCAAGCAGGACCACACCGCTACTAATATCTATCTCACAAGTCCCCTTTCCTGATACCAAAGATGGCGCGTCATCCCTCGGTGGACTCTGAGAGGCCGATGTTGGCTGGCTCTGTAAGTCTCTTCACCCGCGCACGAGGCACCTAACTCTCACAAGACAAAGGGTCTGCCCCGAGCTTGTCGCGCCTCTGTTCATTGACGCTCTTTTGACTGACGCGAAACAGTTCTCCAATCGCCATTCTCAGAGATTCTCGACCGTCAGCGAAGCCCCGTCTCTTGCACCTTCGGACAGCAGCAGCGGAAGCTTGCCCAGCGGAGACCCTAGATTGACAGAGATCAAGACGTACACGGAAAGAGTGGAGCGCCTGGAGAGCAAGCCCCTCCTGCGGCAGCGCTTCATCCCAACTCCGGAGAAGGAGGAAAACCTGAACAAGTTGGCGCTGGGAGCCAAGGTCGAGCGCGCACTGGGACGGAGAATGACCAGTCAGGATGCCGTCATGCGGAGGCCCGTGCTTAGTGAGAAGAAGGCGGCGGAGGACTCGGACGCTACTCGGACTTCCTGATTGAGTCCAAGGCATACCGATCGAGTGCGTGGGGTAGAACGATAGACTCGCACGCCCTTGACAGTCTTCTTCTCACGTCTGACCCGAGAGATTGGCATGTTCACGCGTCTTTCTGATATCGTCATCTTCATACAACGTCCTCCGTTTCCACGTCCTTCTGTCTGCGGACCCTTTTCGGCTCCTTTGTTTATGTTTTTATTTCGAGAGGAGCCTCTCATGCCCTTGATATCCCGGCTGGACCAGTCCCTCTCAGTGTTGTTCCGGCTCATATGGCTACTCTGAGCGACTAATATCCTACTTCATGCTGCTCCGTCTGTTCCCTGACAAGGCCTCCGGCTCCAAGTCGCCGTCTCATCGTTTCCAAGTGTGGCCGATGATGGAAGCTGGCGTTTCCAAACATCTGATCTTCACGAATTGTCTGATAACCTGAGCGACGTCGTTCAGTTTATGGGTCGCTGCTGCATGTTTTGTTGGCCAACTCCTCTTCGTCACTTTGCAACAATTAGGTAGTCTAGATAACCCCGGGGTTATGTCTATGGAAATTCGACTTTCTCGGTACTTGAATCATACATCGATGTCCTCACGCCGCTGGAGCATCCCCAGGAATATTGAGTATGTACAGTACTATATTAGCATAAGAAGGAGATTGTAAAAGACACCAGCGGAGAAGGCTACAGACAGCGGCAGGATCTTCATGTCAAAGACGTGTACGGGATGGCCGGGCAGCGCTGTGTGGACGGACCCGAACAGCCACAAAGAACACATGAGCCATACAAAAGCACTGGAACACCAGAGATGCCCATGAATAGAGCCCTGAGGCAAACCGCGGAGTGGCAACGGGCAGCGACAAGGTGGTCTGGGGAGCGCCGTGGGGTGAGCCACGGCGGCGCTAGGCGTCGCCGCACCACAGGTGAGCCGAGCGACCTTCGCCCGATGAAGGCAAATTCCCACGAGGGAAGCTCGACTGAGCCAACAAACCCACGACCCTCATCTTTCCAGCTCGCCGCAAGGGATCTCCCCGTCCACCGCACGCTCGTCCACCTCTCGATCCGCGTTCCATCCTCCTTACTCTTGCTCTGTTCTCTCTCCCATCCATCCCCAATTTGCCTCCTCCCTCACACCCTCCTCGCGGTTGAAACTCACACTGCAGAATCTCCCGCTGTCTCTTCCCCTCACCGGACCGCACGGTACTTTTTTTTGTGAACCTGTGAAAAAGAAGAGAGCGCGCTCCCTTCTCTACTCCCTGCACCTGTACATCATTCTTTTTTTTGCATTGTAAGTTTCTCTCACCTACATGCTAGCCGCTCTTTGTCTGCATGTGCAACCTGTTTGTGGCGTGTTTGCACTGAATTCACTGACAAAATCCCCAGGTCGGCTTCTTAGCGAAGGGTGAAAAAAAGTTTTAGACATCATCTCCGCCAGCACCACATAGACACGTTTCACTGTCGATACCCTCTCGCACTGCACTCCTAATCCCTAATCCATTAGACTTTTCTCTTGCCTGTTTCACGCATTCTATCCATAATGGCCGACACGACCCAAGCCACCGTGAACGGTACCTATGCCGCGCATCACGCGTACCCTTCCGAACCCTACAGCAACCATGCCGTGGTCAACAACACCAACAACTACCAGCAACCACAGTCGTCCGCTCCAGCAAACCCTCCTGCAAACGAGCAGAAGAATGAAATTTCCAAGGATGAGGTTGGATGGTTCTTTGTCGAGCAGTACTACACCACAATGAGCCGCAGCCCTGAGAAGCTGCACCTGTTCTACTCTCGGCGGTCGCAGTTTGTCTTTGGAACTGAGGCTGAGACTGTGCCTGTCGCTGTTGGTCAGAAGGTGTGTATATCCTCTGTATGTCCATGTTTACTTGTGCTGGCAAATACTGACGTTTTTGTCTTCTCCCCCAGGCTATTGCTGAGAAGATCAAGCAACTCGACTTCCACGACTGCAAGGTCCGTGTTCTGAACGTCGACACGCAGTCTTCGTTCGAGAACATCCTTGTCTCTGTTATTGGTGAAATCTCCAACAGATCTGAGCCGTCCCGCAAATTCGTGCAGACCTTCGTGCTGGCTGAACAGCCCAATGGTTACTACGTGCTGAACGACATCTTCCGATACCTCAGCGACGAGGATGAGGAATTCATCGTCGATGAGACCGCCCCGGCTGATGCTACTGCTGCCCAGCAGGAAGTTCCTGTCGAGGCCACTGCCCAGGCTCAGGCTGAGCCCGCGGAGCCTGCCGTCCAGGCGCAGACGGAGACCAAGGCTGCTGCCCCTCAGGTGGACGAGAAGCTTGAGCAGGCTGCTACCCCTGCTGCTGAGCAGGCCCAGGAACCCGCCCCTCAGGCCAACGGTACCACCGCTCAGGAGGAGAAACCCGCGACTCCTGCTGCTGCCCCGGCTCCAGCTGTTCCAGCTGTCCCTGCTGAGCCTGAGGCCGCGAAGCCCGAGAAGCCCAAGTCACCAGAGCCAACGCCCGCTGACGCCCCTACTAAGGCTACCACTGCTCCCGCCCCGGAGAAGGAGAACGTCCAGCCACCGAAGCCTGCTGTGCCAAAGACCTGGGCCAACGTCGCGTCCAACCGCGCGGGTTCTGCACAGGCCCCGGTTCCTACACCTGTCATTCCTGTCGCTCCTCCAAAGCCCGCTCCTGCCCCCTCTACCACCACTCAACAGCCGCAGCCGCAGCCGCAGCCGCAGCAGGCACAGGCACAGGCACAGGCACAGGCACAGGCGCAGCCACAGCCATCGGCAGCTCCTTCAACGACCCCAGCTCCCGAGAGCGCTCCCAGCCAGCCGTCGTCCAACGACGGTTCGGGCTGGCAGACCGCCGGTCACGACAACAAGCGCCAGTCCCGTGCTGGTGACGACCAGAACGTTTTTGCCTACATCAAGAACGTCACCGAGAAGGTCGACGCAGCCCTTCTGAAGCAGACTCTGTCCCGTTTCGGAAAGCTCAAGTACTTCGATGTGAGCCGTCAGAAGGTATGTTGTTTCCCTATCCGTCGCGCACGTGAATTGGAACTAACTCTTGAGTGCAGAACTGCGCCTTCGTCGAGTTTGCTGAACCAGCCGGTTACGCTGCCGCTGTCGCCGCAAACCCTCACCAGATCGGAACCGAACTGATCTACGTTGAGGAGCGTCGCCCGCGCCCAAATGCCTACGGCGGAAACTCCAACTACGGTGCTGGCAGAGGCGGCGCTGGCCGCGGCCGTGGAGACCACGGTCGTTCCGGCAGCCAAGGTGGCCGCGGCGGCTTCCAGCGTGATGCAGGCCGTGGTGGCTTCGCTCCCCGTGGCCGTGGTGGTAACATGGCCCCTAAGGGCCGCACCCAGCCTCAGGCTGCTTAAACAGCTTCATTTCACCGCATCCGTCGTGTGACGGCCCCGCATCCACAAAGTCGATGACCGTCTCCGTGTATGAAATTTCTGCTGTCTACGGTTTCCAGGACATGTATTACCTGTTCCTCCAGTAATGACACGTGTTATGTGACTTTCCTTTGTCACGTTCGCATTTTCAGCGGTTGGAAAAGTTCATTTCTCATTTCTTAGCCCGGCTCCTGTTTTATGAGATTCCTTTGCATTTCTTTTTTTTCCCTATTTTCTGATTTACGACTCTGGTTTTCTTATCCCTGTCTCGTTATGCATTCTTACTGTGTACTCTTCTCTCTAGCATAGCGAGCTCTAGGTCCTCTTTTTTTACATTTCCCGTCACGGCTGCCCTTTTCTTCTCTGTTCAGGGGTCTGTAAATTGACGGCTTTGGTTTCCTATGTATGCTCTTGCCTTCCCTTTTTCAGATCTGGTTCTCTTATCTTTATGACTTATGACCTCGCCTGCTGAGGGTAAGAAGGGACGGAGTTGCATAATGGGAATTGGAATTTACATGCCGGCATGAAACATGAAGTCCTTCGTATGTCGAAGTTGCGAATGCAATACATGTCTCTCATGCTTGTCCTTCTTCCTTCGTGGGACTCGGCTCATCGTAACGTACCTTGGCATGGTATGTCTGCCTTGATTGAAATCGATCAAGTTGGTAGGATCCGCCAACCGGGCCGACGAATGTAGCCACCGTGCCTTGCCACGACACCTGACAGGGATGGGATTATCCTGATGGACCTGACATGAACTGGATAGAATGCCAAATATGTGGAGATATAGATCTGAGACCAAGAGAACTTGAGCTACGTCATGGCCAGCCCAGCCTGCCTGTTTTTGGTTGAACTTGCCAAGAGTGGCTCTCCTCACACAGATACTCTCAACTCAATGTGACTGTGTGACCTGAGGTAGTAGGTATACTAACACAGTACATAAAAGCACATAGGTACATACACACATACTACTCTCTTTTCTGATACGATCGATTCAATCAAATCAAAACCAGCCAACTGCCTTGCCTCCTTGCCTTGATCTTGCCGTCCGAAGCCCGAAGTGGTCCCATTCTATCTAGGTATCTAGCTCGCTGCTCGCTAGGCTAGTCTAGATATGATGAGATATGCCATTGTTATACTTTACCTCAACTCCTTTCTTCTTTTTTTAATATCTAAAACTTTTTTTTTTTTTAGAACTCTACAAAAAAAGTTCCTCCCCGCCCCTCTCCTACCTTGCCTTCTGGATATATTGCCACCACTACCCCCACCACCATCTATCACAACACGTACGTACCTGCCTACTAGGTATGCGACTGCGGCGATCCTACTCATTTTTAGGGATATTAGTCTCCTGTGCCACTATATATATATAAATCTAGATCTGCATCGGATCCAGATTCGCGAAGATCATCAGGTCAGGTTGAGTTGTAGATGTAGCTTATCTACCTCCTTAGGTAGGTAGGTAGGCAAGTAGATAGGTAAGTCAGATCGGGTGGCGATGGTGATGAGGAGGAGGGAGAGAGGGAATTGATTGATTGGGGGTATATAAAATAACTAAGCAAATAAATAAATAAATACATAAATGTATCTGTAGTTGGTGGGTAGATAGGTCTAGTAGGCATTGTCTGCTGCCTCATGGGTAATGTTAATTTTCTGATAGATAATTGGAGTTGGGAGTACTGTACATAAGTAACTAAATTCTGTGTGTTGTTGTACGTCGTGTGGTCTATACGGTACATAGATGGTCATCTGGGTACTTGAAATTTTTAATCAGACGCTCACACACAAAGCATATATATATATATATATATGCTATATATAGAGGATAGATGATGGTATGTGAGACAGGTGCTCTCGACTAGCCACCTTATTTAGGTAACTTGCTAAGAAACCTTAAGCGGAGAAGCTCCAAGGCTCCACCGCGCTGCGGAGCACAGGCTTACATAATCATGGATCTACGGGGCTTTGACCACGCTTGAAATCGAATCAGATTGCTTTTCATTCAGGATCTATCTCGAGACTCCTTCTCTTCCGAAAAGCAAGACATACTTTCATCTCAGCTAAGGCGTACGGGCTCTCTCCTCAGGGAAGGGACCAGTTACACACAAGAGAAATGAAAGATGAAAACACACTCAAAAAACGCCGTTAAGATTAGCCGAGCTACGTCGGAGAAGAACCCCCCTAACACAAGCAAGGCTGGGAAACATTAAGATAGGGAAAACATGAAAACAACAACAGGAAATTCATAAAAACCCCTAGAGATTTTACATCGGAATCATCGTGTCACATATCACTTTCTTTTTTTGAATTTTTTCCATTTAGTCAACCTCCTCCATGGCGCTCTCGCCAGTAGCCTCGGCGGCAGGAGCCTCCTCGGGCTTCTGCTCGCTGGACTGGGCATCCTCCTCGATGTTCAGACCGAGAGACACCAGCTTGTGGATGCGCTCGGCGAAGCTGGCAGGCTCCTCGATGGTGAAGCCGGAAACCAGGAGAGAGGTCTCGAAGAGCAGCTGGGTGATGGACTTGACGGTGCGGTCGTTCTCGCCGTCGGCATCGACCTTCTTCTTGAGCTCGCGGATGATCGGGGACTTGGGCGAGATCTCGAAGGTCTTCTTGGACGCCATGTAGCTGCTCATGGAGGTGTCACGGAGGGCCTGGGCCTTCATGATACGCTCCATGTTGGCAGACCAACCGAACTGGCCGGTACGGATGGCGCAAGGAGAGCCGATGAGCTTGTGGGAGACGACGACCTTCTCAACCTTGTCACCCAGGATGTTCTTGAGGGCCTTGGCGAGGCTCTCGAACTCCTTCTCCTCCTTCTCACGCTCCTTCTTCTCCTCCTCGCTCTCCTCAAGCTCGAAGTCCTTGGTGATGTCGACCAGCTTCTTGCCGTCGAACTCCTTCAGCTGAGTGAAAGCGTACTCGTCAATGGGGTCAACCAGGAACAGAACCTCGAAGTTCTTCTGCTTGAGGGTGTCGAGGAAGGGAGACCTCTGGACAGCCTTGAGGGACTCGCCAGTGATGTAGTAGATCTGCTTCTGGTGCTCCTGCATGCGGGTGACGTAGTCGGTGAGGGAGGTGGCCTCGTCACCGGACTTGGTGGACTGGAAGCGGAGCAGCTTGGCAAGGGCCTGGCGGTTCTGGGAGTCCTCGTGGATACCCAGCTTGATGTTCTTGCTGAAGGCCGAGTAGAACTTGTCGAACTGCTCGCGGTCCTCGGCGATCTCGTTGAAGAGCTCGAGGGTCTTCTTGACGATGTTCTTCTTGATGACCTTCATGATCTTGTTCTGCTGCAGGGTCTCACGAGACAGGTTGAGAGGCAGGTCCTCAGAGTCGACAACACCCTTGATGAAGCCGAGCCACTCGGGGATAAGGTCGGTGGCATCGTCGGTGATGAAGACGCGGCGGACGTAGAGCTTGATGTTGTTCTTGGCCTTCTTGGTCTCGAAGAGGTCGAAGGGAGCGCGCTTGGGGACGAAGAGGATGGCGCGGAACTCGAGCTGACCCTCGACGGAGAAGTGCTTGACAGCGAGGTGGTCCTCCCAGTCGTTGGAGAGCGACTTGTAGAAGGAGGCGTACTCCTCCTGGGTGATGTCGGCCGGGTTGCGAGTCCAGATGGGCTTGGTCTTGTTGAGCTCCTCCTCCTCGATCTTGGACTCCTTGACCTTCTTGGTCTTCTTCTTCTTCTCCTTCTTCTCCTCCTCCTCGTCCTCGGAGACCTCCTCGACCTTAGTCTTCTTCTCCTCGCCTTCCTTCTCCTCCTCCTTCTTCTCCTCCTCGGCCTCCTCGTCGGGGACCTCCTTCTCGGTCTCCTTCAGGACGTGGAGGTAGATGGGGTAGGAGATGAACTCGGAGTGCTTCTTGACGACCTCCTTGATCTTGCTCTCGTTCAGGTAGTCGGTCTGCTCATCCTTCATGTGGAGGATGATCTTGGTACCGCGGCCGAGCTGCTCACCGTCAACATCCTGGGTGATCTTGAAGGTGCCACCGGCGCTGGACTCCCAGATGTACTGCTCGTCGTCGTTGTGCTTGGAGACGACGGTGACCTTGTCAGCAACAAGGTAGGCAGAGTAGAAACCGACACCGAACTGGCCGATCATGGAGATATCAGCACCAGCAGACAGAGCCTCCATGAACTGCTTGGTGCCGGAGCGGGCGATGGTACCCAGGTTGTTGATCAGGTCCTGCAGTCTCGTTAGCTCGAGTTCAACGAGACTGGTTGCGATGGGTCACTTACCGCCTTGGTCATACCGATACCGGTATCGCGGATGGTCAGGGTCTTCTCCTCCTTGTTGGGGATGATGTCGATGCGGAGGTCCTTGCCCGTGTCGAGCTTGGACGGGTCCGAGAGGGACTCATAGCGGATCTTGTCGAGGGCGTCGGAGGCGTTGGAGATGAGCTCTCGCAGGAAGATCTCCTTGTTGGAGTAGACAGTGTTGATGATCAGAGACAGAAGCTGAGAGATCTCAGCCTGGAACTCGAAGGTCTCGGACGCCATCTTTGCGGCGCTAATGGGTATGCTGTGAAACGAGGGAAAATGTCAGTGGTGAGAGGACGAAAGACACTGGAGAGAGTGTTGCGCGAGGGTGGGAAGAAGGAAAGAAGCAGAGCGAAGTCCGGGGGGCGGCGGGAGAGCTTTTAAGCTTGTGCGGAGGGGCGCCACCACCGCGAACAGGAGGGGCAATTATTGGTGACCTACCGAGCGGGAGAAAGGGATCAGGTGGAGGGTCTGGAGGAAACGGGAAGCTTCACGGACGTTCAAGGAGCTGCACCGGAGGTAGAGAGGGAGGAGGATTGAGAGCACGTCTGGAGAGAAGAAGAAGAGAAGAGCGAGGGCGGGAAGAGTTCTTGTTCTTGAGGCGGAGCGACACAAATTTCCACGGGCGCTAGCGGCGTTTCTACAGAGATCCAGCGACTTCCACGCTCTCCGCCATGCGCTAGGCCGCTTCGGGCGCCTGCCGCGGCCTGCGATCTACGATCTTCCACCGGCCGCGGTGCTCTCGTTCCATGCTACCTGCATCTTGCTGTCTCTTCTACGCGTCTACTCGGTCACAGCATCTCCTGCGACTCGTCCTGCTTGAAGCTGCTGTCTCCCCTGCCCTCTCTCCCGCGCTGCTGCGAACCCGTGTGCGAACCGGCGCATCTCCAATCTAGAACGTTCCGCTCCACCAGGCGCCCGCCCTGTGCCACTGCGGTCCTCCAGGCGGACCCGCGACCTGCACGGACAGCCTGTCAGCCCTCTCCGCCCAGAAATTTCTAGACAGACGCGACCGAGCCTCCCTTTGTTCACTGTGCTTCACAGGCCCTAGGGCTGGTTGCTCGGTTACCGGCCAGCCTGGTCCTCAGCCTTGCCGCCGCCGTGACAGGGAGCCCGATGCCCTCCCTCCATACCCGTGGACATGCGAGCTCCCTGCCCAAAGTCTGCCAGCTCTCCTGTCCGGGGGTGGTGGCGAGCCCTCTCAGCATGGGGTCCTGGTGATGGCCGCTTCTTCCCCGATTGACTGACCTGGCATCTGGCCAGCCTGCCTCCTGCGGTTCGGTCCTCTGCTTACCAGACACAGGACTGCGATCAGGTCGTTGGTTCCCTGGTCGTAACTTCATGATCGGTACCTGGTTGCCATTTTTGGAACACCGTGTGCAAGTGGAAGTGTTGCTTATCTCGAACGGCTTCACTGCCTCCATGTTTTGTGGCTGGTACCACGTCACTTTACTTTTGCGCATACAGCTTGTGATCAACACGGCTATCTCCATCAGTTGATTCTTTCCTGTTGGATGCTACTGATGTGTCAATCTAATAGTTATTCGTTTAGCGCTTTCATCCAGTCCCCAGAACGTCCAGTCACTGTTGCTCAAACGATCCTGTCAATCCGTAAAGAGAGTCCAGCAGATGACGAGTGAGATAAACCAGCGCAGCTGGAAAGGAAATAATAACCCTGTGTTTGGTTCCCCGCTCGGAGGTGTTAAAAAAGCTTTTGATGGCTGCATCTTATCTGTTTGCTGTTTAAGTTCCCCCCGCCTCGCCGTTCTCCACTTCCCCGTCGCTCTTTTCCCTCCAGACGAGCCACACCAGGGTCACGGACCCCTTGAGCCCCGCCGCGAGCCACAGCGCGCTCGACATGCCCGACACCTTGACCAGGCCCCCCGCCGTCATGGCCCCGAGAAACAGCGCCAGAAACGCCGCGATCCGCCGGTTCCGCTTGGGGTTCGCCCGCCATGGTCGTACATACAGCTTTCCGTCCACCAGAAGGTCGCAAAGCAGCGTCGTGAGGACCACGGTCGGGATCTCGTCAAAGGCCAGGATCCGCGACGTCACGATCTGACCGGCCGCCTGGAACGCCAGCAGTGACAGCGGAACGACCTGAATCCACTCGATCGGAGCGGTAGGGTCCTCCGGCTTCGGCGCCACGACCCCGGTGTGTACGAGAAGCGTGGCTGCAAGGAGCGCGGCCGTCTGCAGGGCAAACGAGGCGACGAGCGTCAACCGCCGCAGGGGGCTGAGAAGGCGGGAGGCGTTGATGAAGAAGATATTGCCCACGATAAACACCATGATGGCGATCAGAGACTTGGCCCAGAGGAAAGCGGGGTATCTGGGCTGCCCCGAGACGCCCAGCGCGACGAAGACGGTGTTGCCTGGATGAGTCAGCTTGAATCGGTCTACCGTATGTGACGGCGATGCGTGGAATGAGTTTCGCCCTCTCAAAGGACGCACCTGTCTGCATGCTGGCGAAGCTCCCCCATGCATTAAAAGCCAGTCCGTCGACCAGACCACTGACGAATCCGCACACAACCAGGATGAGGTCGGTCCTTTTGGTATCCACTTCTGCCAGGAAGTGACTCGATGCCTTCGATCGGAGGGGCAGGTCCCCTATCTTGCCAAACTGGCCGAGGGTGATGGCAGATGAGGCCCTCGAAAGCTGGAGGGACTTCTTTTCTCTGTCGTCCGGCCTCGAAGGGCCATAGATCCCTCGTTCCTCAAAGTCGATATTCTGTCTTCTACTGCTCTCGATGTCCTGCCGTTGTCCTGTGGGAGGCGAGGGGGCCTCGATACGTAACGCCATTCGCACTCGTTCAGTCTCCGCACTTAGGGCTGGGTCTGAGAGAAAAAGACAAACACGAATGGATTAAGCAACGTGAGCCTCGAGACCGTAATGCGGGTTCCAAGTGAATGGTCGGGTTATGCCGTAGGTGAGAGCTTCACTGTTGATGCCTTTATATCTGGGCAGGAGGAGAGCGAGGAGGGCCGGCACTCCTTTCCGCCTTCAGCCATGTCTTGGGGATTATGATCCCGACGACGCCATGACCCAGTGACGCTGGGCAGTCAACAGGGACAGGGTTGCTTGTGGAGTGTGCCGTCTGGGAGGCATGGGGGCCAAGAACCAGGAGGTGGTCATTGCATAATCCCCGTCATGAACGTCGTCATCTAGATCACCGTAACCAGATGCGTCCAAGACCACGGGGATACTACGGAGTACAGATAAGCTTAGGCGAGGAACCGCCTGGGAAGCAGCAGGAGCTCGGGCCGGACGGAGAACCCTTCAAGGAACGGCGGAGCGAGCAGGGAAGCTTGGCGTCTTGGCACTCTGGCGGACCTCCCGCCCGCCGTCCGGTTCGATGCGCACATGCACTCCAGAACCCTAGGGCTCCGGACTCCGCAGCAGGCCTGCTGAGGAAGTAGGGTCTATGTGTGGATACTGCTAGCACTGTCCACGCGAGTCGAGCCAATCAGATGGCTACTATCCTTCTATACTATAGGACGGTATGTCTTATCAGCTCCTCTTTGCTCTGCTACCCCCATCGGAACAATACGGCTTGGCCAGTGCATCCGACTCTCCTCGACGATTGCCGTCGTATTCTCTTTGGATCTCTCGGCACGGCGAGTCGCGACTTGGCGAGCCGTCTGCGCCGGAGGCGTCACGGTGAAGCAATCAAAGAGAGGCGGTCTGGTATCAGAGAGGAGGTAAGGGAAGCAGGCCAAGAGGCTGAGCTGGGTAGGCCCTGGATCTTGATCTCGACTGTGGCGCCTATTAGATCTCGCAGGTCAAGCCACACCACGCGGGCCAAGCATCAGCGCCGGCGTATACGCACGGACCGATCGAGAACCCTTGCTCGGGAGAGGATAATATGGACTCATCCGGGCTTTTGTATTTTGGAATTGACTGAATGGCTGCAAAGCCAGGGATATCCCGGAGGTAGTGGCCAATCGCTCGACCTAAGACAGCCACATGGCCGTCCCGTTCCATGTGCCTGTTATTCTTTCACTGCTTTCTGCCATGCAGCATGTTAAATGGTCTTCCCTTGAACGAGCTAACTACAACAGGCCAGGTATGGAAAACAAGAGACTCCTTATCAATACTCTTCTGGAGCAGTCATCGAGGACCATTCATCTCTGCGTCACCCTTCACCGGGTGTGCTCACTCGACTCAGAGATCCAGAGCAGATCAGAGATCCTAAACTATGACCGCTCATGGTGATTTGATCTTGATGGCATGACATATCTCCCGAGTCCCGGCACTTCTGAGCACAGCCCAGTAGTTTCTGACTCTAGTTTCCACGAATGCTCTTGACCCCTCTCCTCTATCTGCACGCGTGCACGCATGCACCTCTCACGTGTCCCTCTACCCATGTCCGCGTCATCCAGGCCAAGGCCATGCTGAAACGCCATGACTTCGGCAGTTTTCAATCCCCTGCAGCATGTATGTAGTGATAATGTACGGAGAATGCCGGCGCCACGGACTTTTTTTCAGCTCGCTTCAACCTCGGCCAAGGAATTGCCCCATCCTGTGTGGACTTCCCGGGGCAGCGGGGCAGCCAGTCAGGTAAACCGTGGCTGGTCCGGCGGGCTGGACAGTGTTCTTTGTTTGGTTTGGCTGCACTCGGAACCCTCCTGGGAGGGAACTCCTGGTGGGCTGGGCCTGGCCTGATCTGATCTGACTTGACCTGGCTTCACTGGCCAACTCTGTATTGTATGTATGACCGACAAACGGGGTTTCGCTGTGGCTGGCTGAGGCCGACTCGTGGATTTTTTTTTATTTATTCTTGATTCGTTTGCGCGACTGCGACGGGAAAAGTCGGGTCTGGTCGGTCTGGTTCTTGTCTGGTGCTTGTCTTGTTTAACTACCTAGGTAGGAAGGTATCTACATTCATCCAGAATCCTTGATTGATATACTATCTCCACAACCGTTGGACGGTCAGGATAGGCTGTGAATGGGATTAATTGGGTGATCCGACTGTCACTGTCACCGTCACCGTCACTGCCATTGCCATTGCCATTGTGACAAGACCGTGACCTTGACAAGGTCATGGCATGGAATCAGTTGCCATAGAACGAAATGACCGGGGGTGTCTTATCCCAGCCAAGTTTTTCAAGTTTGCAAAAAAAAAAGATACCGTACATTGTTACATTTTACTTTTTTTTTCACATGTACTGTACAATAAATACGTGCACGGATGCTGGGCCAATAATAATGGCTAGCCTTTTCAACTGAACTTTAATTAAACTGTCACGGTAGAGATAAGGCAGATGATTGACCTACAAGATGCTCCAGTTTTGTCATCTCCACGCCCTGACGCCGGATTCTCTAAAAGTCCCTCGTTTGGAATAGGAGTAAATAGCATATATTTTATTCCGTGTTGGTTTTGTCAGTGGGAAGCGGTGGAGCACGTCAGTTAATTGACTCCAGCCAAATTGCAATGCAATCCAATGGAGCTCGGACAATGACAGACCTAACTTAGGTACCTAAGCTAATCTAATCTAATCAAGCGCCTACCTGGCTTATAGTCAAAGGAGCGAGAAGGAGGAGGGAGGGAGGGAGGGGGAGAGAGAGACAGTACAGTGCTGTACTTGTGCTTTATATATAATATAGATAGATAGATGGATAGATGGATGCTATACCTAGCTACTAGCTACTAGGTAGACAACAGCCCAATATAGTAAAACTGTTAACCTTTTTCACTACCTACCTAACTACCTAACTAACTAGACACTATACTGTACTATACTAACCATACTGCATAGCAGAGCAGCTTTACCTTAGGTCCTCCCCTCCCCTTCTCTCTCCTCCTTGGTAGTGTTTGTATGTAAATAAAACAGATGTTGGTAAAACCTTTTTTGTTCCCTTCTTTCTCCTTTTGTGCGACGGTATGCCAGTTCCTCTTCAAAGGTGATGATGGTGATCAGGAGGAGGAGGAAGAGGAGGAGAGATGGATAGATGAACACCTTTTGTCACCAAGCTTCGTAGACAAAAGAGAGAGGAGGGGGGGGGGGGGGGGGGAAGGGAGAAAAACAGGGAACGCCGAGTTGAAGCCATGCCATACCATGCGCACTTTGACGCCAGCTAGCCAGCCAGCAAGACAACCCACAGAGAACTATCCTAGATACGTAAAGGTCATCCACATAGGAGATACCTACGTGTTACATAGATACCCATCCCTGCAAGGAATTTGTCATCGATCCCAGTCGTTTTTTTTTCTTTCGTTCATGTCGGATAAGATAAGGAGAAGAGACGATTATGATGACGCCAGTCTAGTGACCACCACCACCGAACCACCAATGAAAGTGCCACTCGGACAGGCTCTGCGACGACGGCGGCAGGCCCCAGATCTTCGCTAGCCACAGGGCCAGCCCGCCCACGACGCCGAAGCTGCCCAGCACCTGGATGATGATCCAGCCGCGGCGTCGGAGGTCGTCGTTCCACCGGAGCAGGCCGAGCGGGTCATGCGGGTGCAGGCTCGTCGCCGAGATGCGGACGTACTTCTCCACGTCGTTGATGTTGTTGGTGCCGTGTCCACTGCGGGACCGGATGAGAACCCCCGGGGCAAACCCGGCGCCTCGCTTTCTGTCCTTGTCTGACGACGACGATGGGTTCATCAGCCCGGCGAAGCCGGGCGTCTGCGTGATGGGCACGAGAGTGCCGTCGATGACACACTCGCTCAGCCGCTCCGTCAGCCAGACGGCGCGCTCGCCCCTGGCGAGGGCGGCGTATCGCTCGCGCTCGTTCTGCAGGCTCCGCTGCAGGTCGGCAGCCCACTTTGCCAGGTGTACCTGGGCCAGCCGCTCCTCGCGCTGCGTGTAGTCCGCCACGCGCGCCATGGTGTAGCTGGATGAGCCGTCGATGGGATAGGAGGAGAGGACCTGCGGCGCGGACGCGGAAGGAACCGGAGAGCTGAACCCGGGGACGTTGAAGCGGGGAAAGGAGGCGTTGGACAATGGGGGATGCTGAATGGCGCCTCGTTTCTGCGCTAGCTTCTTCGCAGCGGAGTGCCGCAGCCAGGCGAGGTTTTCTCGGTCGAACATCTTCTCGATGAGAAGGCCGAGTTCGGACGGAACCAGCGGCTGCACATAGTCGGGGCTCATCAGGACGCTGGCGTCCATGGTGTCATCGTCACTGGATTGGGCCGAAGACACGGCGAAAGGCGACTGCGGGATCGAGTCGTCTTTACCGTCTTGGGCCCCAGGAGGTGGATCCCCAAAGAGGAACGGTTTGACGCCGGCCTTTTGGGCCTTCTCATGGAAGGACTTCTTGAGGGAGGTAATCTGAGACGGAGAGAGTAAGTCTGCCTTTGATATCACAGGAATCACGTTGCTAAGCTCGCAGAGCTTTCGAATACAGTCAAGATCCGTATCCAATGTGTCTGTAATTCACACAGTCAGCGGATTTGCGCTGTCAGAGTGCCTTGGATTGACGCCCTACCTTCCGATATGAGGTAGAGAACGGCATCCACCTGGGAGCCGCCGTTTCCACCCAGCATGTTCTGCAGGTCGATGTTTCCGGTGTTCATCGCTGCTATGGCCCGCAGAAGCTGTTGGTTCATATACTGAACAACGACGTCTGTCTGGCCAGCCCTGCTCAATGGCCCTCCAGGGGTGTCTACAAAGCAGAGATTCCGCTCCAAGACCACTTCGCTCATGCTTTTCCGCCTGCGGAGCACCCTCGAATCCTCCAGATCCGACCACCAAGACGGGTAAGGCTTGGTGCTCGCGTAGATCTCTGAGACGGCCATCGTGCCTTTGGCGGATCTTGGCCAGCCTCTCGAGCGGGACCTTGAAGACCTGCGCGCCTCGGGAGGGTAGGGTTGGGGAAGGGGGTCGACGTGGACTATGTCCTCGCACGCTTGGACAATGGACTTGATCAGAGACGTCTTGCCAGACCCTACATTCCGTCAGACCTGACTGTTCACCGAATGCCGAACAGCGCAGTTCCGCAGTCAACCGCGGGAGATCAACTCACCAGGGGCACCAGCCACCAGGACCTTGAACCTGCCCATGGCCTTGCCCTTCTCCGTGAAGGGCCGCCGGCTGGGCATCTTGATACTGGGCATGATCAATTGGGACGTGCTGTCGTGGGCCACCGCGGCCGCAACGGGCTCCTCCTCCTCCTCCCCCGACGCGAGAGCCTGGCTGGAGATCTCATCGGTGATGGAGATGTCGTCGAGCGGCTTGAGCGATTGGTTGGACATGGACTTGGGGCTGCTGGGGAGGGAGGAGGGCCCGTCGGGGGAACCCAGGCCCAGCGGGGTGAGCGGGCGCGAGAGGGAGATGTCCGAGGACGGAGGATGGTCGTCGTGCAGGTCAAGCGGCCGTTGGGTGGACCTCCGCCTGGGGGACGCGGAGGGGGCCGCGTCGTCATCGTCACGCTCTCCCGCGCGGGAGCCGTCACGGTCGGACTCGAGGCCGGAGTCGACCAGGGAGGCGCTGCCGATGGTCTCCTCGAGACTCTGGACGCCGTACATGCTGTCCCTGGGGCCATCCGTGTCGGCGCTGCAGGAATCGTCCAGGTCCGAGTCGCGCGCGAGGAAGAAGGTCGCGGGGGCCGCGCTGCGGGGGTCGGACCAGGGCGGGACGGGCTGCTCAGCAGCGGAGGACTTGCGGGAGCGAGGAGGCAGGACGTCCGGGACGGCAGATCGCATGGCTGGACGGGGAGACGAAGGGGATTACGAGGATGGAGGTGCGGAGAACATGGGCGGAGGTTGAGAAGGGGGCGGTGGAGGAGGTGACGGTGAAGGACGATGAGCACGGACAGGTTGACCTCAGACGGCGAGCCTCAGGCATGTCACGGGCCACCCCGCGTCTCGGCTGCCCGCAGCGACCCGCATGGCACCTTTTCCTCTGTCTCTCTCCCTCTGTCTCTCTCCCCATCCCTCTCTGTCTCTCTGTCGCTCTCTGAGTCTGTCTGTCCGCCAGTCTAGACGCTACGTAGCTCTCGGTCGAGCCTCCCAGGCACCGCATCCGTGCGACGCTCTGCTGGACCCACCGCGCAGCGGCCCTGGCAGGACGGCCGTCTTCATCTACCGCTGCTGTCCGACGAAAGCATCGTTAAGCCCGCACTGGTACAGCTCGGCCAGCACCCACGGCAGCGTCTCTCTCAGCACAGCCGTTTCTGGTATTTTTTTTTATTTTTTTGATTAATATTATCATCATCTTGTGCTTCCCTGGATCTGCTGCTGCCGTGACCCACCGGCCCTTATCATATCGACTTATCGCGCTGCATCGCGCTGTCGAGAACCGCATCAACTTTAATCCGGGGTGGGCCCGCCGGAAAAGAACGCCTGCGCTCCGCCGTTTCTCCGCGCGAAAAAGAGACGCTGGAGACGGTGCAGATGCTGGAGAGCAGCAGACAGATATCTCTGCCATGCAGGGAGAAGCAGCGTGTGTGTAGACGCGTAGAGCCCGTCAGATCCCGCAGGTGAGGAGATGAAGAAAGAGATGAGCAACGCAGCGTCAGACGCCGGCGCTGGCGCATCCGCAGCACCTGCTGGGCTGGGAAAAGCCCCTGGCGCCCGTCCGCAGCTCGCCGTCGCCAAGCGGCTGGCCCGGTGGTTCGTCAAGGGCAAACCGCCCGACGACCTCGACCTTCTTCCCACAACCTCTGCCTTCTCTGCCTCCTCCCCTCCCCTCGTCGCAAGCGTCCCTCCAGCGTCGTCGTCGCCCGCGCAGCGTCTTCCTCCCCGCGAAAACAACGATTCTGCGACATGGTGGATCGGCCGTCGCGTTGACTCCTCTCTGTTCAGCCGCCGCAGCCACCTGCGGCACCCTCGATCCGCATCGCCCTCCCCTCCCCTCCGCCCGCTGCTTCGCTTGCTAGCCATTGCGCTCCTCTGCAGCGCTCCCGTCCGCGGCCATGAACCAGGACGCCTCCATGCCGTGGCCTGAGCAGCCGCACGACGGGTCCCTGATGCCTCCCGCCGGCGACGATGAGTTCTCCAACTTCCTCGAGTTTGGCCTCAACTTCCCCGACCTGGAGGGGCACGGGTCGGGCCAGCGCCAGCGTCCCTTGCCCAATTCAGCCAACTCCATCCCCACGACCGTTGGCGACCAGGACATGAGCCGCATGGACACCGATCCGACCTCCCAGGCACCGCAGTACAGCCCCATGGTGCCGGACATGCCAATGGATCTCGGCCACCACGGCCAGAGTCAGGTCCCCCAGCCGTACGGAGTCAACATGGATGCAGGCTTCTTCCCCCAGGACCAGCCACAACACCAGTCGCAGTCGCATCAGCAGCAGCAACCGCCAAAGCAGGGCTACGCGCAGGGCCAGCCCATGATCCCTCCGACTCCCAACAGCGTCGAGCTGCACGGAGGTGCCGCGCACTACCCCCAGCGGGTGGACGAGAGCCATGGCATGTACGACCGTTATACGCGCGTGACCGAGGAGCAGGTAAGACCAAACCTTCCCGATCCTTACGGAGGTACAGAAGCTAACGTGTCCCGACAGGCCTTTTATACCCCGCTGATCTCGCCCGCCATGACGCCCTTGGACACTCAGTTCCGCATGCCCGAGTATACGATCCCCGGGGAGTACTTCACCCCGCTGACCTCCCCTGCTCTGGAGGCGCAGAACGCCAGTTCCAATGGCTATGCGTTCCAGACGTCTCAGGGCGCTGACATGGGATTTGTCCAATCTCCCGTCGACGTCAACGGGGTCCCCGGCCAGTCCGCGCCGCCGTCGTCGCCTGGGGCCTCGAAGAAACAGTGCCGCCGGCCGTCGGCCACCGCAAGAATGACCGGCCGTGCCGGCAAGCAGTCTCCCCTGGTCCGACCGCAGACGCGACGAAAGCAGGCGCCGGGCACGCAAGTCCAGTCGGACGACGTTATCAACGCCTTTGGCCAAGAGCAGAGCGGAAACCGACCGCCGACGAGTGGCGGCAGCAGTCTCCGCAATGAAAGCGGCGAGAGCTCGGGGCAAGATTCCGTCTCGCCTGAGCCGCTCTCCGAACCGCTGATGCCTCCGCCCGCCCTTCCCCAGTCACGCAAGTCCCCGGCCATAGGGCCGCAGACGTCGGAACCGAAGACCAGTGAAGCTGCAACCCCGGCAACGCTCATGCGGATCCAGAAGCGGCCGTACATGCACGACGCGACTGGGCACTTCTCCGGCCGGGCAAGTCTTGTGCCAAGCGAATCGCGTGACGAGGTGATGGAGGACGTCCAGCTTCCAGAAGCGGCCACAGATGCCCGACCCAAGGTGGCTCGCGTCGACACGGCGGTCAATCTGAAGGAGCAGAACCCCATCACGTCTGCGGAGAGAACGCCGTCCATCGAGCCCAAGTCTGCGACGGAGAAGCCGCCGTCCTCCTCGGTCACCCCCAGCCCCTATGCGGGCCCAGTGCCGTCTCCAAGCGGACCGACCGGCAGGAAGCCCGACACGAAGACTACCATCACCAGAAAGCGGCCGAGCGTGAGCTCCCAGATCAGCCCTGCGCTGCGGCCCAAGATCAGCCCGAGCATCCAGCCGCTGGTGCGAGGTGACCGTAAGTGCCTGCAGTTCATACTCTGATCGCGCACGGGATACTGATTGATCTGCAGTCGGACTGTCCAGTGAGACGTCAGCGCTCTACCTGGCGTCCAAATCAAATTACCAGCACATCCTGGATGGCACCCTTCTTCCCGGTGTCACGTATCCGGAGTCGCTGGCCGAGAACCTCAGCTCGAAGCGCACGAATCACAAGCTGGCAGAGCAGGGCCGGCGAAACCGAATCAACACCGCTCTCAAGGAGATCGAGTCGCTTCTCCCGCCGGGCTTCGCGCAGGAGAGACTGAAGGAGCGGAACGAAGCTCGAGGCGATGGCCAGGGAACCCCGTCCTTGAAAGGCGCGGAGAAGGAAAGGACCCCTCACACTATCAGCAAGGCGAGCACGGTTGAGATGGCCATCGACTACATCAAGCTGCTGAAGAAGGAGCTCGAGGAGACGAAGCAGAAGCTGAAGGAAGCCGAGTCGAAGCTGGAAGGCAAGGACGCACAAGGTGCTCGCGACCAGCCCGCAACTGCTGCCGGAACGGAGACTGAAGGGAAGAACGATACCAGCGCCGCGAATGACATCAGCGCAGCGAATAACACCACCGCAGCGCCGATAGCAGAAGAGTCGAAATCCGAGTCATGATGGATGGCGTGCATGTTGTACGAGGCTTACGAAGCTAGACGGGGACGGGTCCATGATGAGTTGAAGAGTATACAAATGGGAAAAGCGGACCGGACATAAGTCATCTCTGTTTTTTTATCCTTTCTCTTTTGATTCTCCTTTCTCTTCTTCGTTTCTTATTCTGTTCCCCCCCCCCCCCCCCCCCCAATGTTAATATCCTTTTTTTTTGGCTGCCCGAAGCCGTGGCCTGGATCCATATATATTAAGGCATTTGTTACACATACACACGAATAGGGTCAGGCGTTCGGCGGGGTGTTTGTGTCTATCGTCGCACATATGTCTCGTGTACCTAGGTATCGATCTATCTATGTGTCCATGTGAAGTTACATATCGTCGGGAAAATGGGGCGGCTATCTGTGTGTAAGTAGATATATATATAAAGGCTGAAAGGTTGAATGAAATTGCGTCTGCAACTGGCTTTTGTCGACTGAAGTTGCTTGTGAAGAATAATCTGAGTTACAGGTGGCGCTAGAAGGGTTTAAGTGCTCATACAGTACTGATAGAGGTTTTTTGGCCCAACCGATCAGCAGAGGTTACCTTGGTACTACTAGTACGTACCTACCACCTACTAGTAGTAATGACGAGCCCCTGACCTACTCGGGCAGAGAGACCTCAGCACCCGAAGCCGGCCATTAGGTATTCTCTGCTCCTTATGACAAGGGTTGCGCCCATCCATCCATTCTGTCTAGCGAACTTGACAAAGGGAAGGAGGGGGGGGGGGCAAATTAAAATCATTGGCTCCGTAGACTTCTTTCTAGGGAATTTTTTAATCCTCATCCTCCATAGCTCGCTAGGTAGTTCGATTAGTTCAATTGTACGAACCCCGATCCTAAACGGTGGCAATATACTACATGGCTGACAGCTTTGATCAGCAGACAGATGTTTTGATGGGGGTCCAGACAGATAGACATCTGTATTGACCGTACAAAACAGCAGACACTTTTTTCTCCTCCATGATAAATGGTAGCTCTCAAAGTGAATGGGATGGGATGTCTTGTAAATCACACATGCAACTGACTGCCAACATATCTAAGGTTACAGTATAGTAATGGTTTAGCTAAAGTTTACCTTTTCAGCTGAACTTTAGTAGCTCTTCCAGTCGGCGATACAATAATGATAGCCAATGATTACCACTGAATATCTCAGCGGGTCTCTTATTTTCCATAAACAAATATGTTCCATACCCTTTTTTTTTCGGTTAGAAGGATATAGGGTATGTCGTTTCAGTACATGACAAGGCTAACTGGTACATCCATCGGTATTAAGTATATCCGTCCCGTGGATAGGCATCTCCTTCGTGCCCTTCCTCAAATGCCTTAAGCTCTTCTGCTGTGATAGCCAGACGCCATTGAGCTTGGACGGATGGATCTGGAAGTAATTGCTTTAGGAAGTGGATATTCGGCCACGAATTACTGTCTACTTTGTGGCGAGGAGTTTCCCGGGACTCTGGCTCACAATGTGCCACCGGGGAAGCGATGGGCCTGTCGTTTCCGCGCTGGTGAGCTTGCATTGTTGTTTGCGCACACATTATTCACGAGATTGACGGCTCCATTCTATATCCGTTGCAGTTCTCCTGTTTGGATCGGAGCGCAGGCCCACTTTGACAGAACCCTGTGTCCTCTCGTCGAGCACGTCAGCAGTACACGCCCATCTAGAACCCACAGTCTATCCCGATGGGGAGAGGGAGGGTCAGCGCGAGGTCGTCAAGATATACCCTTTTGAAAGCCATCTAGACCCGGCCTTTTGTATCCACCAGTGCTGCTGGGAAATTCTGAGGAGTAAGAACGTCAGAGCCACACCCGAATGCCTGTTCAGCCTTGGCCTGTCTACGAGGCCTCTTTATGATCCACCAAGTGTGGTCGGTCCGTACGCGGATGACTCTACCTTTACAGAAGCTCTGCATGTTCTGGCCCCAAATCTGGGCTCGGAGTCAACAGCAGCGTCTTTGGGAAAAGCCAACGTCTCTTCCAGCAACCTGACGTTGATAGATCTTCTGAATGAGATCAGGAGACGACTACCAAATGAGCTCATTTCCAGGATCTGGACATTTTTGCAGCCGTGTCTCGCTCGGTCATTATTCTCCATTATAGCAGCTGCACCGAAGCGATTTCTTGAGAAGACCGCTCCGCTTGTGGCCCCTCAGCGTGGTGTCTTCTCAGTGGAAGGCACTATCACCGCCTATTTCATACGCATGCACGGGGAAGATTACCTCTGCGGGGTCCGCAACAACAGCACGGGTCAACTCTGTGGATATGAAAGCAAGAACAGCTGCCATGTCAGCATACAGTCGCCTGTTATTGCTGTCTCTTTCAATGTTGGACTATACGGCCTTCGGCGACTTGGATTCCATAGCCAGGACGGGTCGTGTGCCTGGATTGGAGCCGGGAGAAGAAAGGAAGGCACGGAAAATGTTGGTTGGGCGGGGATTCTACGATCACGCACCACAAATATCTCCTGTCTTGAGGTGCAGTGGGATGTACGTAAGCCTTTTTGAACAACTAGGACTAGGTCGCCACTGACAGCGTCTATCCAAGGGGCTAAAAATACGTAGCATTGATCGCACACAGGATGCTACCGAACCGGAGGAATTCGGCGATCGATTCCTATGGGAGGAGAGTAGAATCCCTGTCTCTGTTTCATCTGCAAATGTGCTCTCCCCGGCCACCTTTTATGAACATCCCCGTCATGACGGCTTGTTTCGTACCAGCAGTGCAAGTACCGGATATCTTCCGGACTGGAAATTTGTCCGATATATCAAGTTATACGACGAAGACCTCGTGCTGTACGGTCTGACCGTGTTCTGTTCCTTTTCAGGAGGCATTACGGGCCTCGGGACGCATTTTGCTTCTCGGGAACCTGGCCACCAGAATAAGACATATTGGACAGGACGCCAGGATGGCTATCCTATCCATTTTCGGCTGAAACCTGAAGAGAGCATAATGTCGATGTGGGTTTGCTGGAGGGCTGACGGTCTGTACGTGACGCCATTTATCGCGGTAGGTGATACCTGCACAGTTCCGTGCTACTTTTGAGGATCTTTTTAAATTTTTGCTTTTTCACCATTTCATTTGCTGTATACCTTCCTTCTGATCCCTTTTCGTCCTGTAAATTGCGCCCCGGGCAACTGATCACTGATCTCATCTGTGTTTACCTAGATACGAACAAGCGAACGGAGAAGCTGTGTTTTCGGGCCCCACGTCTCCTCGTCAACCCTGGGGGCGAGGCTTCTAGCAGACGAGCGGAACCAAGGAACAATACTCGGAATCTACTATTATGATATCTCGCGGCCTCCAAATCAATTCACCAGTTTTGGCGCGCTCTGTTCTAACCAACCGTGCCAAATTGCACAACTCACTAGCGCTCGCCGGAGGCAGCTCTCCTATCGATATCGATACAGAAATAGCGACCCTCCTGCTTCCCTGCGAGGTTATCGCGACGCGATCTTCATCTCAGGAGCGCCTCTGATCGATATTATCAACCTCAAATTTTGCTCCATGCGCTCTCGCTGCACCGGTATGATAGTCACCTATGCCGACGGCGTCCAGGAGGTCCTCGGTCAATGGTTCGAGTCCGTGCCGGGGAAAGATGTCACGATACGTGAGGTGGACACTACTGCTGGCGGCAGCGTCTTGAAGAAGCTTCGTTTCGTGCTCTCGAAAGACGTCTGCGGAGACACCGCTGTTCGGCAGATAACGGCCGTGTTTCCGTCATATAGCGTTGAGTCGGGAGATCTCGCTAGCGGCGGCGAGTATGTGATCAAAGACGTCAATTATGGTGTAAGTTCTAGCGCTCTCGGTAAAGAATATTCCGGGTGCAGCGTGATCTAACGGCATTTAGGAGACCCTCGTCTGGTGGTTCTCGCCGATTTCCGATGTGATACTTTCCCAGAATGATGAGGATCACAGCATCTAGTTGGGTAACCTCCACCGTCTTCTCACGAAGCTCGTCCGCGGCAGCGTCGGCCGTGTAGGACTTGATGTGGCCTAGATGCGCTACGGAGGCTTGTTCGATATACGTGGCTGGCTCGTTCGGTTCGACGCCAGGGTACGGTACATCCGATCATATATTTTCAGACCGATAAGATACCCAGAAAGAGATGTGTCTTAATCTATCCTAAGCGCAAAGCAAAGCAAGCACTTAATTTGTCCCAGATGCGTGTTTCTATATATAAGATAAGCTCGGCGGTTCAAGCCAGGTTCAAATATCTATTGCCTAGATAATTACTAATTGAGGTGCCTCTTTTGATATGAATGGCTAATAGAGGTCAAGATACTTTGCCTTGATGAGATCCGCGCTATATTGTCAAATAGTACGTACAATAGTTGGTCTTGGAGAGACGTTCTGCATATGGATGTATAAAGGATGTCAAGGTCACAGGTACCCGCCGGGCCTGATGGATATGTTGTCGTTGGGTTGCGAGGGAGTCTCTCGATGGCGAGACTGAACCATGCATGGCTCGGTGACGGAGCCTTGGCTTGTATTGTACTGTACATGCTCGTGAAGATTGAGCGAGTCGTACGTACTGGATGCGATTGAAGAGTAAAGGTGTCATTATCATTTATCAGGAACGTCTGGGCCCGGGTGTGCCCGATTGTCAGGGTTGGAGAAGCCCGAGTCCGAGAACGCCGATGCCACTCTGTTGATTTGATGTCGCCGTCTGCGTCTTGTCCGTTCTGTCTACATACAAATACCGACTGTCTCTGCCTTGTCTTTCTTGGCTGTGATTCCCTCCCAGAGTGACTGACATACGTCGTCGTATCCGACAATGCCCAGCCAGCGCCATCCCGGTCCGGTCCCGTACTGCATGCACACCGAAGGTCTGACTGACTCTGGATCTGCTCGGAGGTGGATGGGAGGTATGTCGTATGTTTTATCCGCTGCGTATCTTCTACATGCCTTGTGCTTTCTGCGGGCAGCCGCAGCAGGTAGAAGAGGTACTGTACATGGCCTATAGTATAGTACTGAACAGTGCCAGAACGAAAGGAAGCGTTCATGGATAATAAGTGAGTGAAGGTGCTGAAATGATGATGATGATGATGATGATGATGATGATGATTAAGGAGTTCCTCTAGAGACTTGGAGAACGGCTGCGCCCTTTTATATACATATGTAGTGGGGGGAGGTTTTCCACCCGGGAAAAAACACACAGTGGGTCAGGATTCCATGAGTTTGTGGTCTACGTATGTACTGTACCTACCTGGATCTCTTTGTCAGTACTGGTCTTTCTTCCTCGACACCGCTTCACCTCTCTTTCAGCCATGCTTTGACCTCAATTTTCTTTTTTTCACTTGTTCTCCTGATGGAGATTAAACAGGTATACCCTGCCTGACCTCGGTCATTTCTGCCATATAAGGTTATATATAAGGTTATATATATATAATATATAAGATAGATAGTGAATTATCTATCTGTAAAGGTATGCACAGCACGCAGCAGCACAGGTATACAGATATAGATATGGATCCATAGATCGTAGATGGAGATAGATATAAGTATCCACAGACGCCCCCATCCCCGTCCCGTCGCACCCCATCCGGGCCCAGCGCAGATCCAGATCCAGTTCAATCCAGAAAATGTAATGTACACGTACATGTACATGTCCATCCCAATCCCAGCCAATATATATATATATACATGATATATATAATATCTCATATCGTACAGCGAATCATCCCCATTATCCTCACCTCAAACAGCGCAAGCCCAACTCAGCTCTCAAACCACATCCTCCCCACCACCAACCTCATCCCCAAACCCATCGCACTCATACTCCTCGATCAAAGCCCTCATCTCCCGACACGCCCCGCGGTACAGCACGTCCACGCGCCCCTGGCCCCAGAACGGGTTCACCGCGCCCTTGTCCCACGCGTGCGGCGCGCGCTCGATCATCGTCGTCCTCACCTTCTTCCTCCTTTTCCTCCCGTTCCCTCCGTCACCGTCGTCCAACCCCTGCAGCCGTTTGACGAAATGCTGCCCTTCTTTCAGGAGCATGTCCCACTCACAGGTATACAGAAAGATATCCTCCGGAAGGCCCGAGGCGAGGATCTCGTCGGGCGCGAGGGCGGGGGAGGCGTAGGGCGAGGAGCGGTCCGCGTGGCCGGGGAGGTAGGAGTCGTCGAAGAGGGTGGTGAGGAAGGCGGGGAGGGTTTTCTCGGGGTGGGGGGAGGTGAGGCGGCGGTGGGAGCGGGGGAGGATGAAGTCGAGGATGGGGTACCATGAGAAGAGGCCTATAATCCTAAGGTTCTTTGTTGTTGTTTGAGGCGGTTGGGTGGTGGAGAGGAGGAGAGGCTGTGTCGATTCGTCTTCTTCTTCTTTCCCGTCGATGTCGATGTCGTCGACGACAACCTTCCCGTCGTCGTCGATACCGATGTGGATCGTATCGATATCCGTCTCTTCGACTTGCGCTTTTTGGACTTCGACCATCCGATCCCTCCACCGCAGCGGCACCGTCACCGCCAGGTTCCCCCCCGCGGAAAACCCGGTCAGCACGACGCGCGACACGTCCAGGCACAGCTCGTCCGCGTGCGCCGCGAGGTATCTCAGCGCATCCACCCCGTCGTCCACGGCCGCGGGGAACGGGTGCTCCGGAGCAAGGCGATAATCAACGCTGACGAACACCGCGCCGACCTCGTCGAGGACCATGCGGGCCCAGCGCGCGTCGTCGGTCGCGCGCCCGAGGGTGAAGCCGCCGCCGTGGAAGTTGACCACCACTGGAAACCTTTTCCGTCCGGAGGACGAGGCGGACAGGTATGTCTCAGGACAGTAAAAGTACAGTTTGACGGACGAGGAGGAAGGGGTGCCGTCTGGGTTCAGCGGCGTGAAGGACCGCGTGAAGGACGGGCGCGGCGGCCACGGCCAGGCGAGGTCGTGGACGAGCATGCCGATGCGCATGAGCAGGCGCCAGAAGAGGGCCTGCAGGTAGAGCCACCAGCGGGGGGACATGTTGTCTCTCGTGTTCATGGAGGAGCAGGAGGAGGTCAAGACATGGCGGAAAGCGGAGATAGAGCCAAGAGATGACGTTGGGATCAGGCGCCGCGTCCTTGGCGCCGTGCGCGGGTCGCGGAGGGCTGATATCTGCTATATGGATATCATCTGGATACTGTCCGGATGTCGCTCAGGGGGAAGATCTGCTATGTCGCTCAGGGCTGGGCCGAGGCCCGCAGGGATGTCCGTTTTGAGCAAATCGTTTGTTATACCGGTTTTATCCTGAGGTATACAGCGGTCCACACACGATCTGAAGTATATGTGAACGGCGCAACAGGCTTCCTGCTTGGCTTTCTTCTTCTCGTCTCGTGTCCTGGTTCTTTCTGCCGGCTTTCTTCTGTCTTTCTTTCTACTCCCCGGATCCACTCCGTCTCTGTTCCCCTTGACTAATCTTCTGTTCTTGCTGACTGACGGCCTCGGGCTTTGTCCAAGCCATGACATCATCGCGGGCGAACCGGACGGCCGCGGGTCGAGGATCGTCAGCTTCATCTTTTCCTTGTTGAGTCTTCTCTCCTCTCTCTCCCCCCCCTCTCTTTCCTCACCTCTGCTCTCTGCCTCCCTCCTGACCCTCCCCGACGCTGTCGGGCTTCCGGGGACGCCGGTGATGTCTGGCCCCGTCTGTCCCTGCTGATCCGACAGATATATACCGCTGATCTACACCTCCCTCTCTTCTCTCCCCAGTCTACAGCCAACATGTCGATCCGCCGCGCCCTCTCCAAGATGCGCGGCAGGGACGAGCAGCCGCGCTCGCCCGTCATGTCGCCGCGCCGCAGCGTCCTGGGCTTCCTGCGCGACCGCGGCGACCTCTCGTCGAGCGACAGTGTGTCCGACGACTCGACGGCCGCCGGCCCCGTCAGCCGCAACCAGCAGAAGCGCCTCGCGCGCCAGCAGCGCCGCCAGGCCAAGGCGCGCCTGAGCGAGGAGCGCCGCTCCGCCTCGGAGCAGGCCCGCCGCGAGAAGGAGGAGCAGGTCGCGCGCGACGAGACGCCCGAGACGCGCGCCCGCTACGGCGACCTGCCCATGGTGCGGAGCAGGGAACGCCCCCGCGAGCCCCGTGTGTCCATCGACGCGCTGTCCCGCGACATGGTCGGCCGGCGGGTGACCTTCACGGCGCGCGTGCACGTCGTGCGGCGGATGGGCCCGCGGCTCGTCTTCCTCGTCTTCCGCCAGCAGCTGGCGACGGTGCAGGGCGTGCTGCACGAGACGCCCGGCGTCACCTCCGCCGCCATGGTGCAGTGGGCGGAGCGCCTGCGCACCGGCAGCATCGTGCGCGTGCGCGGCGAGGTGCGCGCGCCCGAGGTGCCCGTGCTGGGCTGCTCGGTGCACGACGTCGAGGTCGCCGTCGACGAGCTGCACGTCGTCGTGCGCCGCGAGGAGGCCGTGCCCTTCAGCGTGTACGAGGCGGAGATCCGCGCGGCGGAGGAGGAGGAGGACAAGGACCGCATCGACGGGCGCCGCTCGCACATCCCCGACCGCACGCGCCTGGCAAACCGCATCCTCGACCTGCGCACCGCCACCGCCCAGGCCATCTTCCGCCTGCAGGCCGCCGTCGGCGGGATCTTCCGCTCCGCCCTCGACGCCCGCGGCTTCGTCGAGATCCACACCCCCAAGCTGCAGGGCTCCGCCACCGAGTCCGGCGCCAGCGTCTTCCAGGTCAACTACTTCGGCCGCCCCGCCTTCCTCGCCCAGAGCCCCCAGCTGGCCAAGCAGATGGCCATCGCGGCGGACTTCGGCCGCGTCTACGAGGTCGGCCCCGTCTTCCGCGCCGAGAACTCCAACACCCACCGCCACCTGACCGAGTACACGGGGCTCGACCTGGAGATGGCCATCGAGGAGCACTACCACGAGATGCTCGAGATCGTCGACGCGGTCATCAAGGAGATCCTCCGCGGCCTGTACGAGCGCTACCCGCGCGAGATCGCCGCCGTCAAGCACCAGTTCCCCTGCGAGGACCTCGTCTGGCTGGACCGGACCCCCGTCATCCGCTTCTCGGAGGGCATCCGCATGCTCAACGAGTCCGGCTGGCTGAGCGAGGACGGCACCCCGCTGCCCGAGGACGAGGACCTGCACACGCGCGACGAGGTGCGCCTGGGCGAGCTCGTGCGGGAGAAGTACGGCACCGACTACTTCATCCTCGACAAGTACCCCACGTCCGCGCGCCCCTTCTACACCATGCCCGACCCCGACGACCCGCGCTACACCAACTCGTTCGACATGTTCATCCGCGGCCAGGAGATCGTCTCGGGCGGCCAGCGCATCCACGACCCCAAGATGCTCGAGGAGAACATGCGCCGCTTCGGCATCAACCCCGCCGACATGGAGGACTACCTGGAGGGGTTCCGCTGGGGGGCGCCCCCGCACGCGGGCGCGGGCATCGGCCTCGAGCGCATGCTCATGCTCATCCTCAAGGTCGGCAACATCCGCCTCACCTCGCTCTTCCACCGCGACCCCAAGAGCCTGCCCGCGCGGCCGCCCGTCTTCCACCTGCGGCACCCGGAGGCCTCGACGCTCGACCCGCCGTGGCGGAAGCAGCGCCTGGAGGTCGCCGAGGACGACCGCCAGCTGCAGCCGCTCGAGGACCTGATCGCCAACTACGGCGACTCGACCTCCACCTCGTGGGGCGACGAGCGCTACCGCGTCTGGCGCGACCGCACCACGGGCGCCGCCGTCTCGTACGTGCCCTCGCACCGCTTCGCCATCATCCCGGGCAACCCGCTCTGCGACCCCAGCCAGTACGCCCGCGTCATCCACACCTTCCTGCAGTGGCTGCGCCGCGAGACGCGCCTCAAGCCCATCTGGATCCTGTGCTCGCCCGAGGTCGAGACCGTCCTGGGCGAGAAGCTCGGCTGGCGCAGCCTGTCCTGCGTCGCCGAGGAGCGCGTCGACCCGCAGCGCAGCACGCAGGCCGCCGCGGAGGGCGAGGTCGCGCGCAAGGTCCGCCGCGCCGAGGGCGAGGGCGTCCGCATCGTCTCCATCCCGCAGGGGGAACCCTTCCCGGAGCACCTCCGCGCCCAGGTCGACCGGCGCATCCAGGACTGGCTCGCGAACCGCAAAGGCACGCAGATCCACCTGTCGGACATCGACCCCTGGCGCGACCCCCGACACCGCTGGTACTTCTACGCCACCGACCGCCAGGGCACCATCTGCGCCTTCGTCACCCTCGCCATGCTGGCCCCCGTCAACGGCATGCAGATCAAATACGCCTTCGACTTCCCCGGCGCCCCCTCCGGCGCCATCGAATACATCGTCACCCACGCCATCCAGACGGCCGCCAAGTCGGGCGTCAAGTCGCTGACCTTCGGCGCGGGCGCCACGAGCCAGCTGACCCCCGGCCACCACATGTACGGCACCAAGGTCAAGATGCTGCAGCACACGTACGAGGCCGTGGCGAAGCAGTTCCACCTCAGCCGCAAGAGCGAGTTCCGCCTCAAGCTGGGCGCGCACGAGGAGCCGCTGTACATCGCGTACCCGCCGCACGGGCTGGGGTCGCGCGGGATCCGCGCGGTTCTGCATTTCTTCGAGGATTGAGATGATATATATATATACATTATATATATAGAAGTGGGAGGATAACGGCAATATCGAGGAGGGGAAATAATAAAAGCAAAAACATTCAAGGAAAAAATATATATATCCGCAATCTGAGCTATACACGCAGCTCTCTCACATCGTGGATAGAAATATCGATCCATCTCTACTCCATTCCGTTTCGCTCTGTCTTTCGATGCGGATGCTGATGCTGTGCGATGATGATACGATCTGTTTGATGTTATGTATCTTCATTTATTCCCCTGACGTTTTGTGTATGTGCGTGTGTGTGTGTGTGCGATGCTTACGCTGATCTGATCCGATCTGATCGGTATATAATAACATCTACCTATCCGCTATCTATCTATCTATCTATCTATCTATCTATTTATCTATCTATTTATCTATCTATTTATCTATCTATTTATCTATCCCACCCATGCCATCTATCACGTCTAATCGCCTGCCCTGATGTCACTCCGTTGTTGGTGTTACCCCTGCTCTGCTTGCCTGTTTGTGTGTGTGGGTCATACATTTTATCTTTCTTGGGTAGATAGATAAATACACATGCCACGTAGCAAGGTTACCGAGTAATAAAATCCCTTCCCTGCCTTGTCCCATGCCTTGTCTGGCCCGTCTTCACTGCCCTATATCTATCTGTGATGAACAAAACACAAAACACATGTATGTATTATTATGTATGTATGAGGCAAAGGCACCTAAAGAAAGTACCTGTACGATGATGGTCTATATGTCAGGTTATAAGTATCCCATCTCTTACCTTATCACTGTTGTCATCCTAGAGCAGATAGATAGATAGATAGATAGATGTATAAAATTCTATATTTCTCTCTGTGCAACGCCAACAATGAATGCCAACTGGGACCGGTATCCATTAATTGGTTAATCTCTGGCCTTTCAGGTAAAAATTAGCTACTGTACCTAGGTAAGTAGGTAGGTAGGTAGGTAGGTATGCAGTAGCACTGAAGAACAAGGAAGGAGTCGGATGACGTTCATCATTCATCATCTCATTTTCATCTTAGTGATAGCTGCGGCATCCCAACTTGGCAAGTCTTGGCTTCCCTCCCTTGGCACGCGGGGCGGGCCGGGCGGGCTTGGCGTGGCTTAGATTTCCGCCGTTCCGCTCCGCCCGGGCCGGCGGCAGGTTCCCGCTGCGCTTGGCTTGGCTTGGCTTGGCCTGGCCTGTCAAGCGTGTTAGGGCTGGCTACCTACCCCTAGCTCTAGTAGTCAGTAGCGGGTACTACTCCTACTACTATTAAGTAATTGATATATGGTAGATAAGTAGCCCCCGAAGCCCGCGGCGCGCTCGCGCGTTCTCTCTCTTTTCTCTCTCATAATATTCATTTCATTTTTTTTTTGGAGCGAGATGGGCTATAGCTTGAACAGCTTGGATTCCCTCTTCTTGACTGAAAAAAAAAGAACCTTGAGAATGAAGAATGCAGAAAGGGGAGGGAGGGTGTGTACTGTATTACATTGACGACTCTCTCTCTATGATGATGGTGAAAGACATGTCGAAAGAGCTACGCAGCCGGAGAACCCCGAATCAAGCACGTAGATAGATAGATTGGCGGGTCACGTCAGGCTTTCCCTCGTCGAAAAGTTCCGCGTGCGTGCCATATCTATTGCGGCGGTGATCTTTGCCAGATGGAGGGATCCAGGTAAATACGAACTCAATCAATAAGATATTCTAGTCCGGGGTAAATTGGTTAGGTGGGGTTTGTGATCGGGTGGAGATGGCATCTTTCATGTCAAAGCTGTCAACGTCCCCATCCGCATGCGACTTGACAATGTTGAAAGCACTCGCTACTAATAATGGATGACGTCCGACTCGCCGCGCGCAACCTGCTTCCGGGTTATTACCCGACCAGAAATGACCCCATATTCCCAGACGTTGTCCTGCTCAAAAGCAGTATGCGCCCATGCGAGATGCAGAGGAATGTGAAGGGACAGGCACGGGACCTATCGAGTTCGATGCTATGCAAGTAGCACCCCATGCGAGGTGGAGGAAGAGCGGGGCTCCCTTGCTACGTGCAACCCTAACTGCAAACAGCGATGCTACTATATCCTCCTCCGCCATGTCCCTCCTCTGTGGGAATCCTCGGCTTGCTCGGCATCAGAATGGCCGCTTCATGCATCTCCATGACAAAGAAGGTTTGCTCTTGATGTCACATAGCCTGGCTCATGTTTAAGACCGAATCTGCCAGAAGGCACTAATTTGTCACGATGGTATTGTAGGATCATGATAGTTTGTAACACGCTCTATCTGATCTGCAGTAAGCTGCTGATAATGATAATCCGGACAATATGCAGAAACGGCCATTTCTAGACTGGAAATGTCGACGAGATGTACAGTACATTCGTATCGAGCCCCCAATCAAATTCGCACCAAGTGTCACATTGCAGCTTGCATTGTCATATGATCATATAGAATCAACTATCTATTAGCTATGGGGCTAGGTAATGGCTCTAGCTGCTGCCTAAGTCTGATTACTATTCATACACCTGGTAAATCCGGTGTTAGTACATTTCAGTGCATTCATGAACCATATCAACCTCCCTTATCCACTATGTACTTTACTGTGCTGTGTACATACCTACCTACCTACCTACCTAATATTCGGTGCCGCGCGGTCGTATCATGTATGTGTGACATAATAGGGATCAGACCAACGTGGGATGAGGCAGTGCAGCATGCGAACGCCGAAAGCAAAGGCCGAAAGATTGCTTCACCATCTTTCAAATTCAGTTACCTATCTACCAGCTATCCGGGGGGTTCTCACTCCATGTAAGGCCAGCTAGCGTACGTATGTACGTACAGTACATGAAGAAGATGGCTGGGCTTGGAACTGAGAGACCCGCTCAGGGCCTGGCCCTGAATTCGTATGAAACTATGATGAGCTGGTTTTTCAAAGCCACCATGGGTAGGTGTATAGTCGATCTGCCTTGCTGTGTCAGCCAAGCCAGGCCCATCTGCCAAAGATGCAATTGATACAATGTCTTTAGAATAATGCATTAGTCAAGCGCTAATGATATCGATAGCTCAAAAAAATTCAAAAATCGTGCCATCTCAATCCGATGATCCTTTGGTCCGGCATGCCATTCTCTTCAAAATTGTTGTTAGCGCGTATGGTCACTGCACCCGTAGTAGTCCCATAAGCTCCGAAGTCATTCACATACTACCGTGTATAGAACCAGAGAGATAGACTCTTGAAAGCTGCTCACTTACTTATAGATCATCCATCTCAAATGGCAGCACATGTAGAATCTCACTGCATTCAGCAATGTGAAGATGGGCAAGTGGTGTGGACTAGCTAGTACTTGGTGATGTTGAACTGATGCAGCTATGTCCAGTACAGTATATCTGAAGTCAGATTAAATTCTTCATTGACCTAGATAGAGCTCTGAGATGAGGTACTGATGTATCACGTCACTTTTCCATTTTAGGTAGATAGATTAACCATTATGATCGAAGGTAGAGAGAGGAGAGAGAGCTTTCATCATTGGACTTTTTTTGACTTTCCATACAAAACATGTGGCAATTGAAAAGAGGCCGCACAACTCCACAGGGGGACTCTTGGTGCAAATTTTAGGTGTCTCATCAGCTTTGTTCATATGCACGGTTTTATGTACAGTACATTTCCTCTCATCTCACGTACTGAAAGGTATTTAATATCCAGGTAGACTCGACTGCGCAAGAAAAAAACTACGGAGATAACATGTCTACAGACTCGAGAGTCCAACTAACTGACTCACATTTTGCTTTCCTACATACCTCGCTATCCCACTTCATATCATGAACCAGATAGATCGTCATAAACAGAAAACAACTGCCAATAAAATGACCAACACAGATGACCAAGTGAACTGACACATGACACGCCAGGCGCCGCGCTAAGATCAGACCAGATCAGACAAAACAAAAACACGTCCTGCTTTTTCCGCCGTGAAACAGGAAAATATCGAACAGATCAAGATGACAACGATGAAGCTGACGTGATGTCTCACGCTCAAGACCGCTGACTGACAAGGTCGAAAATGAAAAAAGCCGTGAAAAAAATAAGAAAAATCTGGCGATCACTCGCTCTCCGTGCCAGTCTCCTCCTCATCCGAGACCTCCTCCTCCTCATCCTCCATCTCGCTGTCCGAGTCGTCCTGGTCGTCCACGCCCGGGATGCCCTTCCACTCGACGTAGTCGCCCTCCAGCCACCGCCGGCTCCGCGGCAGGTGGTACGGGTCGAACGGAAAGTACGCGTCCAGCTGGTATCCCCCGTCGTCGCCCGCGCGCGTCTCGCGCTCCACCTCGCTGAACCGCGGGTCCGCCAGCGCCGAGATGCTGCGGAACGACGACACGCGCAGCCGCTTGTTCGTCTCCAGCAGCGGGAACACGTACAGCAAGCGCAGGTGGTGCGCGATCCGCGCAAACTCCGACACGATCGCGGGCGAGCACACCTTGAGCGGGTTGAGCTTCGAGTAGATGGCCTGGTGCAGCACCTCGCGGATCGCCGGCGGGAAGGTCACGTCGTCCGGGTCGAGGGCGTCGTCGTCCATGACGCCATCGTTTTCGAGCGCCGCCGTCGTCAGGTCGCGCCAGCGGAAGCAGAAGATGTACAGCAGCGCCTGCGCCGTCGAGTAGAAGGGCGCGTACCGCCGCAGGTCCGGCCCCCGGCACGTCTCCTCGTACTCCAGGCGCAGGTTGTTCATGTGCGTGCCCAGCAGGTCGAAGACGTCGCGCACCACCTCGCTCGAGACGTGCGCGCCGCGCGCGACGAAGCTGGCCAGGTACGCCGCCGCCGACTGGCGCGTGATGCCGGGCTGCATCTTGTTGAAGATGAGCTGGATGCACGTCGTCGCGAACCGGTCGACGAGGATCGGCGACGACTGCGAGAAGTGGAACAGCAGGAACTGCGAGTGCCGCGAGCGGTAGGTCGGCAGGATGATGCTCTGGAAGTGGCTCAGCAGCAGGTCCAGCGCGTTCTCCTTGTCGTCCAGCGTCCCGCTGGTGAACGGCGGCGCGTAGTACTCGAACAGGGCGTCGATCATGCAGTCGAGCTTGCGGATGTTGTCCTTGACCGTCCTGAGGCGTCGCGCCTCGACATCGTCGACCGAGTCGTCACTGGCGACCGACTCGTCGTCCGAATCCTCCTCGTCCTCGTCGTCCTCCTCCTCCGCCGGCTCCGGGTTCGCGACGTCCTGGACGAGATCCTCGCCGAGCTCGTCCTCGAAATCCTCCATGTCCACCTGGATCTGCACGTCGATCTTGACCAGCTTCTCCGTGATCAGCGCCAGGATGTCCGCCTGCAGCTCAGGCGCATACTCGATGACCTTGAGCAGATTCCGCGTGTAGGCGATGTTCGCCCTGGCCGAGTCCGTCGCGAACGGGAACTGCATCGCCAGGATGGGCGACAGCGCGCCGCTGCCGGCCGGGATCAGCTGCATGACATAGCGCAGCGCCATGTGCACGCGGGCATAGATCTCCGAGGTCGAGACGGGCGCATAGCCGGGGAGTCGTCCGGTACCTTTGGGAACTATATATGGCGAATCGTCATCAACCAGAGCACTGCAGACAGACGGAGACGTCTCCCTTACCTGCGCCCAGATAGTTGACCAGCATCTTCAGCACGGAGCCCAGGTAGCTGCCCTGGGCGGCCGCCAGATTGCCCAGGAAGCGGATGAACAGTTTCACGTACGGCTCGTCGCGCCCGAGCCACTGGCTGCCCAGGACGGCGTGGACGAGGCCAGAGCAGCTGCGGTCCAGCGCGGCGACGTTGGCCAGCAGGCCCATCAGGTGGTGCTTCAGGGTGGCGTGCGAGGGCAGGTCGTCGTCGGTCCGGCGCGGGTCGGCCGAGAAAATCTCCTTGACGCGGTCGTAGGCCTCGCTGTCGGCGCCGGTGATGTGCCGCTGGATGGCGCGGCGCACCTCCTCGCGGATGACGGCGGCGCTCTTCTCCGCGGGGGGGCGTCCGGCGGCAGCAGTCTCGTCGGGCAGGTGTCGCATCTCAACGTCCGGCTCGAACTGGACGCGGGGCCGCTTCTTGGGGCTGCTGGGGACGTCGCCGCTCGCATCGGAGGCGGCGGACGACGACGGGGACGACGACAAGTCGATGTCCATCATCTTGCGCTTGGACCCGGCCGTCGCGGGGGTGGATGGCAGAAAGGAAGACCTGGGGGTCTTCAGGATGGATGACGGCATGGGCGAGGAGGAGCCCAGCATCCTCGAGGGGGTTGAGGTCGCCGTAGCTGGGCTACGCGAGGCGGGGGCCAGGGCGACCATAGCAGAGACGACGGGGTGGCAGCAGCAGTCGTTCAATCAAACCGGACAGCGGGCTCAGTCGGAACGTGGCAGTCCATGCCATCTGCTCCCGCAGATTGATGCCTCAACAACGGGGTTTTCCTGGTCAATGGGTCGACAGCACTGGACCGTGCTTGTGGGCTGAGCACACGACACGAGCCCCCTCGCGGAGCGCCGCGGGGCGGTGTCTGGAGGCTGCTTCCGGGACAGCAGGACGTCCCTCGTCTTCTGCCCGGCAAGATCGTCGCGCGAATCGGTCTGTCTCGGTCGTGGCGGCCAGACGACGAGCAGCCGGGCAGCTTGAGGTCGAAGATCGCGGGTCGAAGGTCGAAAATCGAGGCGAAAAAAGCGTGGGCGGTGAAGTCGCAGTTTTTCGCGGGTGGGGCCGTCGCGTGACGGGGCAACCGCTCGCCTTGCCGTTTCGGGTTATATGTGCACGCGCACCGCGTCTGCGAACTGTACTATGATGGCTACCTAGATAATACAATGCATAGCTCGTGTATGTCTACCGAACGATATGGTCGAAAAAATACCTTACATTCAAAGTAGATCAAATCCCTAAGGCCCTGTCTACATGCGGAATACCCGGTTCCCTCATTGATACGCCAGGGAAAGGAGAAAAAGAAAACCACCAAACCCATCTCGCAGGAGAAAGGAGGAAAAGAGAAAAAAAAAAGAACAGAAGGAAGGAGAGGAAAGAGCGACAGATAAAAAGAAACACAACGAGCGGAGCTGGCCTGAGCCGCAACAGGGTATAGAAGTATATGGCACATCAAGCCCACAAGAAACAGGAAGAAAAAAAAAAAAATTCCCGATCCCTCCAAGCACTGCCGTGGCTATGTTCATATCTCGTATCCCTCGCACTGACCACTGCCCCGCGACGGGACAGGAATAGAACATGCATAATGTGTTTCCTTTTCTCTTGTCGATTTTCTTTAAAAAAAAGCCTCCTGGCATCTGCATGAAAGAAGTGAAAGAAAAGAAAATCCCGCAGTCAAAGAGACTGTTCACCAATCCACAGACGAACAGGGAAGCATCCAGTTCCCCCGGTTCATGGCATCAACCAAGTCCGACTTCAGCGGAAGAAAGAAAGAAAGAAAGAAAGGAAATGCCTCACAGCCAGGCGCCATGACCCAGCGGACCCAGCCGGTCGTCGAAGATGCTGCCGTACAGCTCCTGGATCTCGCAGAGGTAGTCGTCCACCGAGAACTTGCGCAGCCCCTTGCGCCGCAGGATCTGCTCCTCCTCGTCCAGCACGACGCGCGCGCCGCCAAAGTCCTCGGCCACCTCGTTCACCTGCTCCAGCTCGCGGCCGAACGGGTGGCTGGATGGATCCGCCAGCGGCTGGAAGAAGTCCTGGCTCGAGCGCACGGAGCGCAGCGAGTTGGGCGGCGGCGACATGCGCGCCTGGGAGCGCTGCCGGGCCAGCTCCTGGTGCGACTTCTTGGTGTGCGAGTGCGCGCGCTTGGGGACCGCGGGCGCGTCCGTGCCCGACGACGACGACGTCGAGGAGCGCGGGTCGCTGGTGACGGTGGCCGCGCGCTTGGGGAAGTAGGAGGACAGGGGGTTCGGCTCGGGCCCCTCGGACGGCGTGACGGGCGACATGACGCTGGGCGACGTGACGGACGAGGCGGTGGTGGTCGGGGTCAGGGCGACGTCGGAGTCGTCGCCGGACCGCAGCGACGAGGACGAGGACGAGGCGGAGGGCAGGTCGGGCGCGTTGTAGGCCAGCATGTTGGTGGTGGAGATGAGGCCCATGGGGGCGGAGATCTTGCCGCGCTGGATGGTGCCGGCGGCGTACTTGACCTGGCCCTCGCGGTAGGGCATGGGGGCGGAGATCTCGGGGCGCTTGCTGCGCTTGGTGAAGGCACGGGCGAGCGACGAGTTGGACATGGTGCAGACGTTTTTATGCGTCCTTCTTCTCGCTTCGTGTTCCCTCTCGTTCTACCCTGCTGCTGCTGCTGCGGCTTCCGTTCCCAGCGGAACCAGTCGCGGGTGACAAAGGATGACAAAGGATGGGACCAAGATCGCGGATCTCGAGTAAGGGAGGGGATGGATCGGCGATGACGCTGGTCGTCGTCGTGGTTTTTTTGTTTCTATTTTTTTTTCTTTTTTTTTCCTTTTTCTCCTCGTTTATTCAAAGGGTAAAAAAGTCAAGTCCAGCGGCCGTACGAGAACGTCGTCGACCGGGGCGAAAGAACGTCGAAAGAACCACGTTGCTCAGCAGTGGTCGAGAGCCAGCCTTCGTCCGAGGGCAAGGGAGTGGTCAAGTGGGAAAGAAAAAGGAGCGGACAACCAGGACACGCCGTGGACAATGAACGGTCAGGGTCGAGCAGGAGATGTCACATTACCGTGGGCAGAGAAGGAGGGGTGCGGGAGAGGGCAGAGGCAGCAGCCCGACGGGAGGAGAACGAGGAGCAGAAACGGGCGACCGAGGGGAGAGGCTCTGGCCGGGGTCGCGCCGGTGGGCCGGAGGTGGTGTCTGTGGGCGGAGCGTGCGCGCTGAGTGGCTAGCCCGCGAGGTCACGGCGAGGGGGGCGTAGGGCGCGGTGGAGCGGCCAACCTTGTCGAGTCCCTTTGTAACTTTTGCCATCGCCCGACCACCGGTTCCTGCGCGCGCGCTGCTCTGCCTGCAAGCAGCATGTGCGCCTCGATCCCTGGGTCGCGCGCCGTGTTTCTCCGTCGCGGTGTCTGTTTCTCCCCAACCGGCACGCCGTTTGTCCGCCCTGGACCAATCGAGGCCACAATGGCGTGCGGTGGCGCCAGGGGCCGTGGATGCAGCCATGTGCGCCGCCCCGACAGGCTCCAGCACCGCCCGCTGTTTCATGCGTCCGGCCGTGTCGCAGAACACCGTTACACCGGCACCCGGCCAGGCCCGTGTGTTTCGCTCTGCGGAGTCCTTATGCAGTATCCACGCTCGTTGCTGACTAACCCAGTCATAACTATCCGGGGTCATACACGACGTACATCGACACGCACTCCATGCTACAAGGTAACAACGGGTATCTCAGATGCTTTTTTCTTTTCTACGGACGCAAGAGCTCAGTCCTCGTCCATCGACTCCCACCCGTCCTTCGCGTTGCCCGCCTCCTCCCCCTCCGCCGGTTCCTCTCCGTCCTCGTCCGATGACTCCCCGCTGTCCTCCGCCAGCGCCGTGATGCGCTCCGGCACCTCGCCCTCCAGCGCCGGCAGCCGGCTGGCAAACGTCCGCCGCACCGCCGCGTTGGTCGACGTGTCCCAGACCTGCACGATCCCCTTGCTGCCCGCCACCGCCAGCCGGAAGCTGACCTCGGGGTCCGGCGCAAACGTCGTCGAGAACACCTTGCCCACGTCCAGCTTGCGCGACACCACCATGCTGGGCCGGTTGTCCTCGATGTTCCACAGCTTCACCGTCTTGTCCGTCGACCCCGTCGCGATGAAGCCCGGGATCGTCGGGTTGATGTCGAACGACGACACGGACGAGTCGTGCGCCTGCAGCGACCACACCGGCTTCGCCTCTGCGGGGGAGGCCGGCGCGTTGCGCACGTCGTGCCGGTACACCATGCCGCCCTCGGTCGTCACGTACAAGTAGTTGGGGTCGTGGATGTCCCACCGCACGTTCTCCACGTCCGTCTCGACCCCCCAGCGCGCCGCGGGGGCGTCGGGCGCGCGCATGTCCGCCGCAACCACGGTGCGGTCGTAGCTGCCGCTCAGCAGCACGGTCGACTCCTTGGGGTGCCAGTCCAGCGCGCACACCTTGTCCGTGTGGTGCGTATACGACTTGGCGCACGTGGTCGTGTGCAGATCCCACAGCTTGACCGTCTTGTCCGCCGACCCCGACGCCAGCAGGTTGCGGTGCTGCCGGTTCGCCGCCAGCGCCAGCACCGCGTCGACGTGGTACGCGTCGTTGGCCTTGGGCTTCTTGTTCTTCTTCTTGCTCTTCTTCTTCTTGGCGCTCGCGACGTCGACGTTACTCTCCTCCGCGCCGCCCTGGCCCAGGATGGCGTTGGGGTACATGCAGTCGACGATGTCCAGGTCCCAGATCTCGATGTCCGGGTCCATCGTGCCGACTGCCACAAAGTTGCCCGTCGTCCGCTCCCCGGCGTCCTTGCCCACCGGCAAGTCCAGCCACTCCAGGCACAGCGGGATGGCCGGCAGCATGATGTCGTGGTGCACGTAGAGGTTGTCCGCCTCGTCCTCGTAGACGTAGACCTCGAGGTGCGCGACCTCGTCCTCGACCTTGCCCGCCAGCAGCAGGTTGTCCGTCGGCAGGATCTGCAGCTCCTCGCGCTCCTCGTCCTCGTCCTCGGGCAGCACCAGGTACGGGTCCTCCTCGCCGGGCTTGTAGTACGCGAGCGACTTGACGTTGCCGAACAGGGTGATCTTCTCGCCGTTCTCGTCGACGTCGTCGCTGTCGTAGTGCTCGAGGTCGTACTCTTTCAGGTCCTCGTCGTCGCTGCGGAAATTCGCGAATTAACCTCGTCCATCCTCGTAGAAAAGGCAGCATATGCAAGTAACTCACAGAATACTATCCCTCTCCTTCTTTTCCTCTTTCTTATCATTCTCCTTCTTCTCCTTATCATCGTCCTCATCCATCGCATCCTTATCCTTAGCGTCATCCTCATCCATGGCCCCATCCGTCTTCTCTTTCCCTTCATCATCATCATCTTCCTTTTCCGCTTCCTCCCTCGCGGCCTTCAGGCCCCCCTGGGCCTCCTCGAGCTGCATCCGCGCGAGCTTCGATATTCGCTCCATCTCCTCCTCGTCGATCTCGTACTTGGTGGGGAACTGCGCGGCGACGCCGCGCCGCACCCACGTCGTGGTCGTGATCATGGACGACATGGTTGCTGTTGTTGTTGTTGTTGTTGTTGTGTTGTCCTACTGCGCAGGAATAAGAATAATATGTATCGATTTTTAGCCGATCGATAACGGCGGGGTCCGGAGGCTCTGCGGCCTGCAAACTGGAAAATAAGTGTCTCGGGAGCAATGCGACTGCTGCCCGGATCAGATCCTCAGAATGAAGCACCCGTGCTTCAGAACAGATACAAGAAAGAAAAAAAAAAAGGCCAGGAATCAATCGACCGGCCTCCGCGCCAACGGGGTTGCTTCGATCGGACGCTCGTCGATAATTTTTTCTGTGGTGCTGCACGCTCTCCGCCCGGCAGAATGAGCTCCGTCTGATCAAGCTAACCCGGTCAGGTTTAGCGGGTACCCAGGCGGGCGCGGGCTGTGTCGTGTCCACTCGGCGATCCACGATCGACCGAGTCCGACAGCCCGCGGAGTTCAGCGGACGGAGCATTGTTCATCTGGAGGACAACGGCACTTGAACTATCGGTCTCAGTCTCAGTCAATCAATTCAATCGACAACCCAGTGCAAACCAGATCTACAGCTGCGCTGAAAAGCCAGAAAAGAAGACAAGATGCACTCCCACCTGCACACCCCCGAGAATGCCAGTCCGTCCTCCCCATTCCCCTCCAACCCCCCCTTCCCCCTCCCCCTCCCCAATCTTCCCAGACACATAGAACTAACTCTGTTCCCCTCCGGGGAAGTGCAGACTGCGAAGCCGTCATGACCGCCCTCGACGAGTGCCACGCGCGCGGCTTCCTCTGGAAGGCGCTGGGCAACTGCAACGACATCAAGCGCGAGGTGAACAAGTGCCTGGGCGCGGAGCGCTACGAGCGAGCGAAACGCAACCGCGAGAAGGCGCGCGAGAACCGCCGGCGCATCGAGCGCATCTGGGCCGAGGAGCGCGAGCGCGAGGCGGGGAGGATCGAGTAAAACCTTCCTCTTTCCCTCTTTCTTTGTTTTCTGCCCTTTGAAGGAATGACGTTGGGGATATCATGAAAAAAATGTTGAGGATGGATCGGTTCAAAATAGACCAATTTATACGGTGAATTGAGCGAGGCAGAAGATATGGCTGGATTTCGATTCGCACTGATTGGCTGCGGCGTATCGGCCGGAGAGGGGGTCGAAGCTTCGGGTTGTGCTTCTACAGCGCAGCACAGTGCGTATATACAGGGCCATTGGTGGATGGGTGACTGAGGTTACGACGTTTTCTTATCTCCTCTCTTCTCTCTATACGGGTCTAGATACCTGGATCTGAAAAAGAAACGAATGTGCAGTACATGTACACTGTACTATCCTGGCTCAGTGCCACATTTCCGTATCAATTGAATGAATTCCGCTGCAACGTGATATGATATATGTACAGACAAAATTTCTGGTCTAGAGAACATGAATAATACACAGTCATGACAAATCCCAACCCGAACGCCGTATAATGAAGCATATTCCCTCCGCAATGGAGGTTTCAGGTAGGTAGATGGGTATGTAAGTGTCATATCACTCCGCAGCTGCTTCCGCAGCTCCCTCGGAAGATTCACCAGTATTCCCACTACTAGAAGATTTCTTATGCCTCCTCTTCCGCTTCTTCGGCGCCGGCGCCTCCCCGCCCTCATCACTATTCTTATTAGCCTCAGCAGCCTCCCGCTCCCTCTTCAGCCTCTCCATCTTCTGCTTCTTCCCCTGCATCGCCGGGTCCTCCTTGACCCGCTTCTTGGGCTTCTTGACGCTGAGCGGATTCGGCCCCTTGGCCTTCTTCAGCCCGCGCACCTTCTTCTTCTCCCCGCCTTCCTCGTCTTCTCTCTTGCGCTTGATCCCCGCGACAGCGTTCTCCACGTCCACCAGACCCGCCTTGAACTTGGACTTCTCGACCCCGTTGCGCACGCTCTCCGACGGCGCGCTCATCGGCTCCAGGATCATCACGGACCGCTTGACGTAGATGATCGGCACGCCGGGGATGGCGCGCGCGCCCTGCCGCAGCGCCATGGCGCGCTGGATCGCCTCCTGCATGGCGCGGTCGTGGCGTTTCTTCTTCTTATCCTTATCCCTCGACGAGAATTTGGTCGAGGGGTCGTTCGGGTCGAGCGCGGCGGTGCCGATGTCCGAGGCGGGCGGGTCCGCCGTCGCGAGGATGTAGTGCTCCTTGTTGCGCATCGTCTCCTTGTTCGGGCAGAGCAGCGAGAGCAGGCACTCAACCTCGTCGATGGGCGTAGACTCGGCGTTGTGCGAGCAGTGGCGGAGAGGGAGGGTCGTGGGCGGGGGCAGGAACGCGGGGCGGACGGGGTTCTTGGTTTTGGAGTCGGTGGGTTGCGAGGACATGAGTGCGGCGAGGGAGCATTTTGTTATCACTAGGAAAACAGTCAGCGTCAAAACGTTTCTGTATAGATTGGACAGGACTCATGTCTACATACTCGGCTTGACCTTTCCCTGTAGCGTCCGCTCCAGCGCGGGGATCAGGTCCATCTTGAAGGAATGGACGGCTCGCAGGAAATTGACGTCCACTGTTCAAATTCCGTCAGCATAACACTTCAGAGAGAAAGAATACATGAAACAAAAACACCCGATCACCAAGACCGCAGGCGCAAGAAGCAACTGGAAGACTCCGTACCCAGAACCTGGTATGGCTCACGGAAGCCGAACGTGAGCTCATACTGGTGCATCAACTTGCGATACTTCTTTGACCGCTTGGCCCTCATCTTGATCGCCCGCGAGAGACCGCCTCTTCAGCCCAAAAAGAAGAAAAGGGGAAGACAGATCCCGGGGAACTGCAGAATGAGTCGCCTGTCGGAGCTTGGAGCCGTCATCGAACTTTTTTGTTCGGCCAAGACAAGGCACGCGCTCCCGGGGTTTAGGTGTGGTCTGTGCACCGCGCGCGCTGGATCGGGCCAGGACGAACCGGACCCGACACACGTCACACAGGACATGCTGAGGCTTGCATTATTGACGTGGAGATATGCCACGGTTTTATTTGGTTTCAGTATCCAAGAGGCAGCTGCTAATGTGAACCACATAGTATATCAGAGTTGAGTTTCTAGTTACAGTAAAACTTGGGTACCAGCGACGATCCATATTCTGGTCATACCCCGCCGGGTTCTTCTACTTTGACGAACTCCGGATATGCATTCAGTCGGCTTTGACTCATCATTCATGATCCGAATTAAATGATATAAATTTGAAGTTCTTGGAAGTGATCGTCTCATGCAGTGAATAATATGAAATGGACGGAGAGTGATTGGTCTTAACAACTGGAGCTCCACAGACCGGTATGTTGTTGCACATTATATCTCAAATCCAGAATCAACATGACACGCGCAGTACAATGAGGCTGCATTCTTCTCCCGTTTCTGGGGAAGGCGAGCTTCTGTTTCTCAGTATAGATGCATCCTCTCGGTCTAAAAAAAGATATAAGCTTTGGAAGTTGTATCTGGAATAAATCGCGTATCGACTCTGAGATAAAGCTTCTTTCATAATAGAATCTAAGATTGACATCAGTACCCAGCCCAAACACAGCTCTGGTCCGAGAATACTAACATTGTATCAAGTCCCACATCGCTGATAGATAGCCGCCATAACCGGCGACTCCTCTTGTTCGTAGGAAAATAGGGCTCACAGTTGTCTCTTCTTGCACAGCGCAACAACAACGCTGATATCATCCATTTTCCCTGTCAATCGTCAGTATTTGCACAGGAACAATGGAACAAACTACATACCCCCTTCAATGGCCAGTCCTTCGTCAATCGCCTTCTCCATATAAGGGCTCTCCGCATATGGATCCTGCGCAATCTCATGGGCAGCTTTCAAAAGCTCCCTGGCCACATAAACCATGCCACCTCCGCCCCCAGCAGTGCGGTCGCCCGTGGCTTCGCCGCCCTGGCCTGCTTCCCATTTCTCCACTCTGTCCAGGATTATGTCCAACACCTCCTGCTCCCAGAGGTTATCGACGACCCCGTCTGAGACGGCCACGACGATATCGTTCTCCTCCAGTCCCACCTTGGAGAGAACGGCGTCCTTGTTCGGACGATCTGAACTGTTGGTCCCCAGCTGCAGGGGGCAGTCGAACCAGTGCCACTGTTCAACCGTCTTGAAGAGGACCTTCTTCTCACTCGGCCGGATCACAAGGACCTTACAGTCCCCCAGGTTGGTTACATAGAGCAACGGCTTCGGGCCACCCGCCTCGGAAGAATAGTGTAGCAGAGCCGTCACCGAGGTTGTGGTCCCGAGCCATTGGTTGGTTGTGGCCTCGACGGTTTCCTCGTAGGCACGCTGTAAGAATGTAACTGTGTCCGGTTCCGAAACGTCGTTGACTTCACGCTCGACCTCGAGAGCCCAGAAATGCAGGATGAGCCTAGACCATAAACTGTGCGAATCGAACGAGTGAGCCCGTCGGCATCAGAACTGGAGACATCATCGAGAGGCTTACGCCGCATGGCCCTGAGGCTTCGTCGCCCAGGCTCCGACTCCATCGTTGACCCCGATAAAGTTCTCCGCAACCAGCACCGCGTCGTCACCGTTGGTCAAGCCCCTGACCAGCTCGCCCCGGACGGATAATCTCTTATCCTGGCTCTGGAAGTGCGTCGTCAGGGGATCGGAGAAGGAGGAGGAAGGGGGAGACAGGAAGGGCGGAGGGAAGGGCCGCGAGGGCCGCTTGGGGCAGATGGCATACCCGGTCTCGAAGCGGTAGGGAGACCTGGCGATATGGGCGTGCTGCGCGCTCTCCGGGGACGGGGTCGTGGTACCGTACGAAGGCACGCCGACGCGGTAGCGCCGCACGGATGCTGGTGGTCTCGATGGGTTTATCCGCAGACGTCTCCGGACGAACAAGATGGTTGGCGCGGCGGGAGGGGATAGAGACTTGGTGACCATGCCCGCTCACCGAGTGCACCTCCGGCGCACAGGTCCGCGGGGAGGCTCATAGCATGCTGGGAAATAGGCGGTTATATCAAGAAAGCAAGGCGTGGAGAGGACGAGGATGCGATCCTTTGCTTCTGCCTTGCGATCCCCAACAGAGGCTGATGATGCCCAGGGAGGGCGGCGGGCCAGTCACGGGCCGTGCCTCCTTCGATCCGGCTAGCTGCGCCGAGACGTTGAGCACGTCGCTTGCGGGTAGCAATGCTACCATCTACTCAACACTGCTGGCCACGACGCCTGTGGCCATAAAAATACTGGTCTACGCAAGTGCTCGTGGTCAAGAAAGTACACAGGATCCGCTCAATTCCATTATCAGCTACAGCATCTGCCCTGTGTCGAAGTTATGAGTCATTGGATGACAAAGTATGACACGATCAAGAAAGAAACAAAGATCTCCCCCGCTCACTCGTAATTTAATCAGTCATGCATCCCATTGATATCGTCGATATCGCAGTTACAATACCACAGTTACCAGTATCACGTCACGCCTCTGCCTCGACAGCAGGTCCTGAGCCTTACTCGGCCTCACCGCGCTGGATGGTGACCTCCTTGTCGAACAGATCAAGGGAGAGCTTGATCTCCATGGCCACGGCCTCTTCAAGATCCTTCGCTCCGCGATGGATGGCTGCAAGCCCTTCAAAGGCCACATCTGCCAGCTCAGAGCAGCGTTCTGGAAAAGTGAGGCCGTCACGGTACTGTCCGGTGCACTTCTCGGCCAGGAGGATGCGCATCATACGTTCCGCGCAGGGACAGGGGCGCTCCACGTTGTTGGTGCAGTCTTGAGCGCAGGAGCAGAATGAGAAGCAGATGCATTTCCTCTCCTTGACATAGGCCAGGAGCGGACGCCTCTTCTGCTCGCGGCGTATCTCGCCGATGCTCTTGCCCTCGAGCTTGGCCCAAGTGGCCTGGCGGTTGTCCTGGATGATTTCGCGCTCCCAAAGGTCCGGGTCGACGGTCTCGGGGTCGATGAACGGGAGCTTCCTGTGTGGTGCATCGCTGCTGACCGTCATCTGCCTTGGTTCAGGGGAGAGATACTTTTCGGACAGGATGGCAAGGATCTCTCCAGGGGCCATCTGGTAGATGGGGTAGAGCCCACGCCACTTGTGGCAGAAAGGGGAACTTGGATCGGAGATGAGGCGCATGATGTGGCGACGGTAGCCATGTAAGTCGTCCGGGACATATCCCATCTGTGTAGTTTTCTCCACGGCACGTTGGACAAACTCCTCTTGGTGCCTCTTGATAATCTCCCTGTCGAGAACGCCGCAAACGTCGGGAGAGCGGAGGATGTCCTTGAAGGCGCGGAGGATCGCGTACAGGTGTCTTGGCTCAGGAAGGAGAAGGCTATCCTTGCCAGACATGCGACGGATGTCCAAGTCGAACGAGGAGCAAAGATGGACGTTTGCCATTTCGATCGTGAGTCTCGCGTACAGGACGTAGTAGAGGTCTTCAACCGTCCTGATAAGCGTCAGGAGGGAGTTGCTAGTCACTTCGACCTCCGCACGTTCGATGTGGAACTTGAGTCCGGCAGGAGTGTCATCGAGCTGTTTCATCCAGAGGTTAGTATTTCCTCTCGGCATATAGGAAACTGTGAGTTGTAACACAGGGGACTTGAACGTACCTCGACACCGTAATTCTGGAAAATCACGAAGACAATCTTGGCGACGGCGTACACGGTAGAATACACGGAAACAACGCTCTTGCGCCTAGCCGCATATTGCTCCTTGGATATTTCGCCAAGGGACCATGAAGTGTTCGAGGAGTTCGAGGCCAGGGACCAGCTCTCGGAACTGATAGTGTACGGAACATTGCCAAAGGTGACGGGAAGCATTTTGCGTTCCTTGGTGACCTGGTCTGGATTGTGTTCCTGGGCAGACACGAGAGAGATCTGATCGTCCTCAGTGGTCTTTGGAGATAGCAGTAGCAGGTCTCCAGTGGCCTGCTCTTGGTGAGGCTTGTGGTTGTCACGCTTGACGTCGACAGAGCTTCTCGGAGAGAACTCAATCAAGTCCTCACTGCTCGCAGAGTGCTCTGGCTCCTGAGGACTTGGCGCGTAAGCAAGGCGTGCAGGAGGTCCAGGCAGCTCAGGCTCAGAACGAGGAGGAGATTCGATGTCCCTGCGGACTAGGTGTTGATATTGAGCGTAGAAGCGCTGCTGGACTTGGATACCCTCCTGGTTGGGATCCTGCTGGGCCCACTGATCGGCTGCCAACCAAATGAGCGTGGTTTGCACCCAGGAGGGTGTCTGGGATATGTGTGAATCCGCCATTTGAAGGAGGTTGTGTGAGTCGAGCCGCGTTCATTCAAGCCGCGGGTCAAGCCGCGGCAGTGCAGGTGATATCCAGGATGCGATTGGTGTGAGAAGATGTGGATGCCGAGAGATCTTTCTGTGTACGCATCATGGTGGTTGTGGTTATGTTATGAAGAGTCTGGGCGGGCTCCAGCGTGCTCACATCCTCCCATATTCTCATTATCTTCCGGAGAAAGATCAAGACAGTAAAGAGTCTGGGCGTCACCAGCACGCCCACATCCTCCCATCCTCTTATCATTTCCTTCAGAAAGACACAGCTCATAAAGACTTCAGGTGGTTCCCAGTGCGCTCACCCTCACATTCTCCCATCATCTCTGTGAGAAATATCGCAAGATAGTAAGGAGTCTAGACTCCAACATGCTCATATTCTCTCATCCTCATCCTGAGAAAGATCAAGATAATAAAGAGTCCAGGGAGACTCCAGCATGTTCACATCCTTACAATCTCTCATCTTCCTGCTGAGGAAGATAGAGTTAATAAACAGTCCAGGTGGGCTTCAGTGTGTTTAAATCCTAATGTGCTCTCATTGCCTCCGTAGAAAAGATAGGGGAGATATATTGTTTCCAGAACCTTTCCTCTAGCTCATGCTTTTGGCATGGACCTTGCTTGATAGTCAAGACGTTTCATCTTGACTATATGCTCGATGTGCTCATGTATGCTTTTATCTCTACACTGACCTTATACAGCTTCCAATGGTACAGGCACAGCATGGTCAATCTCATTGTGACCTGGACAGTCAGACAGAGGTTAGGTATATAATGCCATGAAGCTATCTAGATATCTAACTGTAAAACACAATGTTAAAAAGAAACCCAACTGTGAGAGAATGCAACCCATCCATAACCTTCCAGATTCGCCCAGTCCCACCAATCCGCCTGGAGAAAGAAAACATACCCACTAATCTTACAAAGTTCTCTCTAATAATCACCTACGAGTAACATATCTTGGATCAACCTCAATAGTGACTGCCCCATCATGGTCGTTACGTAGCGCCTGCTCGAAACCATGCGGCAGGATGACTTCGGGGATGTGCCAGATGGTCCTATTTGCCTCTTCGACAAGTTCAGACCTGACGTTGGGACAGAAGCGGAAAGACAGGGACTGTATGAATATAATTGTTAGGAACGTTCTTGGAAGCCCTCGAGACATTGCATCGGCCAGTCATCTCTCGTATGGAAGAATCTCGATAACTCACCTTCAGTCCTGTCAGGCCCATAACCCACTCAAGACCGATATAGGAGACATCAGCATGGTTTTCCGCGGCGCAAACTCCCTTGCAGACGACTCCCTCACAATTCTCGAGCCAGAACACTTCCAGCTTCGCGCCAGGCGCAGCTGCTTTTTCGCCATGCCCTTGAAACCCTTCTTCCTCCTCCTTAGGATCCTTCTCGATACCGCCTAGCCAGTTCAGAAAATCCGGCTGCGCCCCGTGGCAAGTCTTGAGTCTTAGGTCCCGGAGCCTTGGGTTCCTCTTTACCAGCATCCGGAGCTGCCAGGCCGTAATGCCGGCACGCTCAAGAATCAGGGTCTCCAGGCCGGTCAGTCCCGCCTGGTTCGCGCAGTCTCCCATCCCAATGAGCGCGTTCCACGCTGTGCTTGCCTGCGCAGGTTCGAGCCAGTAGTTCCGTGGCAACATGGGATCTCGTACATGGCGGTGCTCAAACCGCAACGCCAGCCGGCGCAGCCTCGGACCGCAGCTGGAAGCGAGCGCAACAGCGCCCTTGATATTCAGGTCGTACGCCATGAACTCCAGGTCGACGAGCGAGATGCCATACCGGCCGACAAGCTGCGCAAAAATCTCGTTCTGCAAGCGGATCGTCTGCTGTGGCGATACTGGACGCTCGTCCTCACTGCCCCAGACGCGCCTCCAACCCCTGCCCCCTCTAATTGGAGATCTGCATCCGACGGCTTCCTTCCCGCGGCCGCTCTGGGCTAGAAGAACTCGAATGTGGTGGCTTGGCTTCACTTCGTCGTCGTCCTCGTTCGGTGTGTTCACGATGGACTCTGTTCCCGGTGAATTGGCCTCGAGAAAGGCGATAATGGCGTGGATACGTTTCTGAAAAACGGCCAGGTGAAGACGTTTCATGCAAAGGGTGTGGTACATGTAGTTCGTGTGTGAAGTTGCGCCGAATGAGAGCAAAGAAGGAAGAGGGAGTTGTGAGAGAATAATGAGGATGATTTCCAGAGGCAGGGTTCTGAGGTAGTCGGTCATGGTGACTGTGATGTGATATGGTGCGATATCTTGCCCTTTTCTCTTTTCTTCTCTTATAGACGTCCTCAAAAGCTGTCCTGATATTCCTTCAGCTTCTGGGATTTAAAAAAACAAAGACCCGTTCAAGTTCTTCTCCCTTGAAAACAATAGTGACGGCTCTGCTCGACGCTCGTCGAATACCGCTTCTAGACTTTTCACACCCCCTGGTTCTATTAGCCTTATACTTTCACTTATCTGCGGCAGAAAGTTTCGACAGCGAGTATCTCTCCACGACGCAAAGAAATCGATAGATCAAACCAGCCTCCCACCCAACAGACTCGATTACAGACAGACACGAACTGGAAAAGGGGCTATAAGGGATGCCGCCCAGTCATAATCACATCCACAGCAATGCTAGTATTAGTTGAAGAAAATGAAAAAAAGAGTGTGGCTCTAGTCTCTTTTCCTCCGGAAGCAAAAGGCAAAAGAAAGGAATTACAATATTGTATAATCAACTAGATCAGAAAATGGGAAAGAGAATGGATTCAGAAATGACGAAAATGGAAGAAAGAACGAACAGACCCCGCGTATCAAAGAAACCAAAAGACGAACAGACAGATAGACAAAGCAAAAGTGGGGAGGAATGGCAGATAGGCAATCAGGCAAGTTCCTATGTAGGTTAGGAACCTGAGGTCCCAGGGAAGAAGGTGAGATTTTGGCTAATAGGTTTGAATCTCAAAATGTCTCTCGCGGTGCATGCCTGTCTGACCCCGGTTTCCAGCAATGACAGGTACGCCTCGCATGCCCTCCCCTGGGTAACTATATCACGGCCTAACCTCATATAAGCTTAGCGACGGGCAAGCAGGCTATTAAGAAGGTTAGAGAGACAGGTTCCTTACTGCACTATTGTCCCGAAGCCCTGGGTACACTGACTCGTTCGCTTCTTCGATCGATCGTCCGCTCAATCCCTGCGCCTGGTCTCCGCCACTGCTCCTTGTCCTTCCAGAATGTACTTCTAAACCCTAAACCCCAGATTTGATCAGATCCCGGGTTCCCCGAATAGCTGGCTCTTCCAGGTGATTGGGTCGCGTTTCGGACTTGTTGAGAGTCACGGCATGCAGGATGGTGATCCTTAACGAAACAGGTAGCAGGTATGTAGTAGTGTTCAATACCTCTCAGGCAAGTAGGCACTTATTCGCGCACGACAATCCCAATTGTAGTCACTACTGTGGGAATGGAGTTGATATGACTCAGCAAAAGGAGCACGTTTCTCTCGCCTTTGCTGTGGCAATCATATACCGTAACTGGACGGCACGAAATGGCGATGAACTTCCGCTGCGGTAACAGAATTGGTCAAGCTTTGTTGGACAATGATTTGGTTGGTTGCTTCTCCGGGTGTTAAAAGGAAGTGGAGGAGTGTAAGTTAGAGGCTGTGGATAGTACTGTCCGGTACCTACTTCGGTGTCCAGATAGATACCAGATACAACTAGATAATGGAGGCTCCTTAGGAGCCTCGAAGGTTCGCGTACGATATGGGTGTTATATACCTCGACATCGACGTCCCGTCTACCTGGGATGGCGTAATGGCGTTGAAGCCTGACGTGGAGTTCTTTGATGGAGCGACCTGGCGTATGTAGAGATGACATAGTGCTCCGAAAACGGCAACCACGACAACTACTGTCGAGAGATGGGATTGGCTCTTTATACACCCTCATCCGGATTATTAAGTCTGCAAATAATTCTGATTGCTTGCAGACCCTCCCTTTCATGCCTCGCTGCCAGCCACTCAGCTACAATGCACATCTGTCTCTCTACCAGTTGACACATACGGTCGGCGCGCCCAGGGTACCCGACCATGACGAGAACCAGAACACCAGGGTCCCAGGAAAAGATTCACCCTGGGCACAGCGTCCGCACATGTGGCCGAGGGACAACTCAGAGGAGCGTACATATCTAATGCGATGCAGCTACATTCGGGGCTATCAGTGCCGCACCTCCTTCGGGAATAACTCGCGGAGGAACTGGAAGAATGATTTCTGATAACTTCTCCAGGACTGGGAGATGCCGAGAACTCTCGGATGCAGAAAGGCCACAGAAACAAATAGGAAGAAATAGAAATTCTCCTGTATTGGACAGTCTCAGAGCCCTGCTGTGAGCTGCGCACCTAGGTCTCATGTTCATCAAGATCGTTTGGGATGACATTGTTACACATGCATGAGACGTGCAGTTATGACAGGGAGCAACGCCAACATGGCAGTAAGCATCAGTGTTATTATGATAGGAATACGATGAGGCTGTCCGGGTCCTATGCAGGTGGACGTGCCTGCAAGTCGGCAGTTGAAGAGCGAGCTGCGTCATAAGATGAGAGGAAAACTTTGTATAGAGAACAATGTGTGTGAGGCTTAGAATATTCTGCACACATCCCTGTAAGCGACATACGGGCGTTTCGGCACTTGCACAAGGGGCGAGCCATGTACTGCATATCTGAATATGCCTGATGGAGGGTGAGGGCATGTTCCGTATAGAGTTCATGGAGATTGCACGAGAAAGTCCCGGAACGCAATCCATGCTGTTAGATATACGGGCGTTGATTAAATGGAGATCCCAAGATGGTCGAGATTGCTGTTGAGGTGGTCAGATGACAAATAAAGATTACTCGCATGAAGGCAGTGATGACAGTGTATCTACTGGCCGAGACAGAGAAACGGTGTAGGCCTCAGGTTCCAGGATACCTACGTCCATAGAGAATCCATCAGATGTGTCTGAGAAGTAATAGAAGCGAATCCATCTCGGACGGTCACCATGATCGGAGTACCTGCCATCATTTCTCTTCACATATGGCCCGGACTCCAAACTGACGTCAGAATGCATTCTGGGGTACATACAAGTGGTCTCAGGTTGCAAACACCTTAGACTGTTGAATGCCCGATGGATTGATCGGTCTTTGGGGCTTACATCGAGGGAAGAAGACGCAGGGTCCTTTAACTGAATCCGGACAAAGACAGCAAGCATGCAGAATGAAACAGTCGTGTTCAATCATGATTGGGCACTGATACCATTTGTTTCTGTTTCCATCGACCAAGAGACATGGAAAGCTCAATCGCTTTCGTTACCACTACGTAGTCCATACCCCGATCAGAGGCTGAAAACTGTGATTTAGAGACGAGAGATCTGGCCGGCAGAAATAAGCAGAAATAAAAGTCTAGAACCGCTGGCTGCAGAACGCAGCTGGAACGTTTCTTATTGAGAACAGATTTGAGTAAGACCCATGCATAATGCACAGCGGCGCAGCGGCTATGATCGCCTCCAGCCGTTGAACTTGGACTCCCTAAGTTACCCGACCGGAGGCCCCATAAGCGAGATAATCCCCCGCTGTCAGTCAAGCCATGAACATATCGAGCTGGGAAGCGCCAGCCTTTGGGTAGAATTCTCGATTAGCGCTAGTTAATCGACAGCCGCGGCTCCGGGACCCTGTCCAAGTCTCACTTGAAGGCCGGGGAGAGCCTGTCTCTTCCAAAGCTGTCAAACAATATCATTTGGGAAGCATTGGAGTGGCATCCAGTCTTTTTCGAGAACTCAACGCATGCCACCTACCGCGCAAGATGTACTGCACGCAGCATGCATTTACTACTGCGACGCTTGTACCGTGACAACAGTTAGCCACTGATCTTGATCACCTATGGCCAGTTACCTGTCATGCAAGGAATCCCATCCATATTGTGTAGCACTGATGATTATAAATCAATCTCCCGGGCTCTGCAGATTGGTTTGAAGCACGAAGAACTCGATCTGGCGTTATCGACATAATACAACCGACTGGATTCTGCAAGACCGCCCTGATAAGGAGTACTCCGTACACCGTACTCAGTACTCCATACATCACGGTATCGTCAAACAGCTCAATTGGAGCCCTGAGAAAGGGAGATTGTGATTGTCGACAAATCACCGCTTAAACGGTTGAACCAGCGCCCATTTAGCCGGGCGGGGAAGAGTCCCTCCGTTAGCCAGTCACGATTATCTGCAGCTCTGCATTATGACGAATCTCCACAAGGAGAATGACGTGGGAAGTGTTGGCAGTGCCATCAGGCATGGATCGCAGGAAGTTCAAGGCACCTACTCTGTAGGTAACTAGAGAAACCTAGAGAAACAAACCTGGAACTTTGCAGGGACGATGACTAAGCATTTACATAGCTCTCCTGAAGACTCCACTCCTGCTCGATGTTGTGCGACTTCGCTGCATGCACGCTTAATCCTTTTGAAGATGGATGCCAAGCTTTCCTGCAGAGACTGCAGAACAGCCTGAATTTCAACTTAAGAGCGTCGAGAAGGGAATTGCGCGGAAAGCCGAGGATTTATGAACTCCGTGCCTCGATCCAAAGATCGGAGTACCGCTGATTTGCTAGTCCGGCAGCTAACCTTGTGGGCTATGTTTTTATTACTACTGGATCAGTTATCCAGAATAAATCTTATCAGAAATAGAAAAGGCTAATGTGTGCTAGTGGCTGAAAAGCGCTGAAAAAGGGCTTTATTTAAAAGACAGTGGCCGGTGATCAAAGGGAACTTGACTTGGATGAACAATCTGATGTCGAAAACAGGCGTTTGTCCTTCAAATAAGAAACCATTTCATGACACGATTCGAGCAATCAAAAACTACCAATTAATCCTTCGCGGATCAAATCACAGCAATTCCAGACTTCCACCATCCTCAGATCCGGTGCGAGTTCTATGGACTGAGACTGCGCAGCGTCGAGAGGGAGGGGTTTGAGTTGTGGACTCTTTTACAGAGCCTTCTGACACTAGGCCGCTTCTACGGACCATATCTGGAGAGATTCCTTGAAATAGACTGGCCTTTGTTTGCCATCAACGGGTGCAGTGTGACAGCCTTCAACCTACAAACTCACGAAAGAGTACGAGACTATTGATTGCTAGGAGGTCCAATATTTTGCAAGACAAATTATCATAAATTGCTAAGGAGGGTACTGCAGGAAGAAAAATAGAACGAATGTACAGAATGAAGGTTTGCTGCTAACGAAGGATTGTCGAAAGCCGCTATACCAATAACACACAACTCATCGCACAGTTTCATTCAGATCCTGTTTTTCAGGATAACCGGGATGTTCTCCTGTCTGACGAACCAGGAGTTGATGATCTTCCATTCGTCGTTGGGGTTCGCGAGTTCGATCTGAGATTATATTAGTTACTAACAGCTCTTTAAATGCAGGGAAGCATCTAGACGTTGTGATGCTAGGGCATGGACGGAATGAAAAAATGGAAGAACGTCTGGAACTTACATCGAACTTGGTGAACATAGTCGCAATCAACTTGTAGCTCTCGAACTGGCTGAGGTACCTGCCGAGACACACGCGTGATCCGGCGCCAAATGTCAGATCACAGCCCTTCATTCTCATCAGCCGAGCGTTGAATTGCTCTTCAGTCTCGTGGTCATATTTCAGCCACCTCTCAGGGATGAACTTGTCGGTGTTGGGTCCGAAGACTTCTTCGTTACGGTTGATAACCCAAGGGTTCATGCCGACGACAGTGCCTTCAGGGACGAAGCGGCAATCAGGGACCTCCCTCAGGAACGATGCGCTCCAACATGAGTCCCACACCGGAGTGAATACGCATAGCCTTCCTCATGACGGCGTTGAGATATGGAAGATCTTGAATGTCTTTCCACCTCTCAGGGATCGGCAGCTGTGCGCGATGTATCTCATCACGCAGCTTTCGGTGGACCTCCGGGTGCTTCAGAACGTAATACATGGCAGCGCACAGGGAAATCGCCGTGGTGTCGCTACCAGCAAGCACATTACTGAGGAGATAAGTCACCACCATGTTGTCGTCGACGATGTCGGGGTGCTTCTTCTTCGCCTCGAGGAATCTGTCTAGGAAATCAACCTTGCCATCCGTCCTCGCGCCTCGTGCTAGACGCTTCTTAGGGCTTCAATGCTGTAGAAGGTAGCCCAGCTGGAAGTCGGAGGTCCCAGGCGGCAGATTGGGTTCTTGTCCAGGAGGAGGTCCAACTCGGGGATCTGGCAGACCTATCGAAGATATCAGTATCACATAGCTAAGGGGGCTTGGAATCAGTGCAGTTATTACCGGTGCGAAATAGTCAAGACTTCTGACGGAAGTCCAGGAATTTCCTGTCATCATTTCCAGCTTCAAGGATACCCAAAGTTTCCGAGAAAGTGACTTGGTTCATAGTATCCCAAGCAACTTGGATACAAGTCAATAAGGAGCATGAAATTTTGGGTCGGCTTGGCTTTCAGGTTCAGCACTTACAGTACAAAATATAGTCAGCCATGTCGCATGGTTTCCCAGTGCTGACGAACCTCTCCTGGGGCTTCTCCAAATAGAAGTTGATCACTGCGTCCACACAGTGCTCGACATCCTGCACCTTCGTCATAGAATACAATGACTTGACCGGCCGGATCACAGTCGCATGCCACTTCTCGTCAGTGGTTCCGAAGAGGTTGGACACTCTCTTCCCAGATACAATCACATCATTGACGCTGTACATGTTACTCTATACATCTGTCAGAGGCCCAGGGCTTGAGCTGGTAGACACGGTGAGATTATATACCTTCTTCCATGGGTTCTTTGTGTTGAAAACCCGGCTAATCAAATTCGGGTCGGACAGGCTGAGAATATTGGGGCCCATTCGAACCGCAATTCCATGCTTGCGATGAAGCTCATTGTGTGTAATGTCACAACGTCCTTTGTGGACATCAAGAAAACGCCATATGTTGGTGAAGTCGGTAGCAAAAGGGCCAGGAAAGGACTTCAGAGGAGAACGAAGGTAATTCCAAAGGAATTTGGACAAGACAAGAATTACGCCGCTCAACAGCAGGTTGACGGTGATGTCGATAAGCGACGGCATGATGGAGCGATGTCACAGACAACCATGCAATCCCACGTGGCTTTTAGCCTCCAAAATCATCCTCAGAACTGGACGAGAGCGGGGAGAAGTCCCCCTGAGAAAGGGTTAATAAACACGGGGACAGAGACGCTGCGCTGCTTCAGGGGGCGCGCGTTGGTCCCCCATTTTCCGGATGGAACTGGCTTCGCATCCCTGATACGGTGTAAGGCGTCCGAATGGCGCGTGGAATGGACATTAATAATATTGGGATAATCGACCATGGATGCGAATTATGGAACCAGAATCCTTGACTTGCTGGTGCAGCTTCCGCTGAAAATGTCCATCCCTGGGGATTCCGCATACATGTTCAGGTCGAGAGCACTTGCTATCTTTGTTCATCCCTGATGTCAGCCTTCACTTTCAATTCTTGGAATTGGCCCCCAACTATCCATAGAGACCGATTTTTGCTCTCTTCACCAGTTGCCCCGCCGATATCTTCAGGAATGGTCAAGGGCGATTGCGGCGGGTGGAGGTAATTGTACACCGTAACGAAGAGATGGTTCCCACCATGCATAATGAGACACAAGATTCTTCTCTCGGATACTAGGAACTCTCCCAACTGATCCAAGGAATTAAATCTCCGAAAAGTGGACAGTTTCAAGACAACAATGAATGGGAGGCGGTCCTTTCTCGCCTGGGTATAATCCCCCGGACACTCAGCCCCATGACATCCCCATGGGTGCCAGCCTGCAGAAGTCTAGACAATATCATTGTTCGATCAAAGACGCATGATTTGTCCGGTCTAAGCCAGGCAGGCTTCAAGTTTCTTTTAGAAACGCGGCTGAAGGTCGAACAGGGATACGGATAAGCATGTACATTTACTCCGTATTCCTTACGAAGTGCATAACTAAATTTGATACAGTTCAATAATATCGAACTTACCTAGGCAGATATACTCGGTATAGCGCAGGCTGTGTATCCGTAGGTGCTCAAAGACAGGGGCTATGAACGAAGGCTCTTACTAGAAATCATCAAAATTCACCGAACTGTCTTGGAGCTGGGTCTCGATGGCATGTCTCCTTCATAATACTAACATTTCATGCTACTAGCGAACGCCCTAGACCGTCATCTCGACAGGGGGAAAGCCCCAGACCGGATCCTGAATGCTGGGTTGCAAATACCTGCACCGTCCGCGAAGATTGTTATCTGAAACAGTAAGTAAGTATGTTATCTTCACGCCAACGTCTGTAGACCAAGAAATGCGCCCTGACTCATGTTGTATATCGCGGCAGATAGCTGAATCATGCAACATCACTTTCTCCTCAACCAAGTAAGCACTAATTCAATGAAGCACATGATACGTTCAGATGGGTATTCTCAACTCAAAATAGATCTTATCTTGGTGGAAACAAACATTTGCAAAGAATTAGGATTAGCCATTGAACAGTGCAGATAGGATCCTCCATTCTAATCATGGAGGTTGGAACCCTGCCCGAGTGTCAAGCGTCAATCGGCCCTTTCCGAACATTGGGGCCAAACTGGCGTTGGGGAACTGCACTCCTGGGCTGAGCAGCCCCACAAAAGCGTTGCTTGCTTTGATTCCGTTCGGTTTTAAGCACTTCAAAGCGGAGTACTCCGTACGTCTCGTGTGCGGAGTATCTAGCTGGGAACGGTGGATTAGTGCTGTTCCGGAATTGACCGGCGATATGCTATAAAACGCCTTCCCTTTTCCATTTAGTTGAATCTTGATAGACGTGTCAGAATAGCGGTATTCTCGTTTGCCTTATGTAGACTCGGCTCTTTACGGATATGCGAAAGAAGTATTATACTCGACTTGCTTCCTCAGTGAAAACATGTAGGAAGTTCTCCTTGTTCTGAATATTCTCCACGACGCTTTGGGCAAATGCGACAACCGAGTCCACTTCTCCGCAAGGTCAATGATGGTCTGGGTACTTGCGCTGTCGCACGTTCCAATTCATCTTCGCAGCTCTGCTTGTAGCCTCCTTCGCCTGCGATTGATACGCAGTATGGCGCCTGGGACAGACAACTGTCGAAAAGGGCATCTAGACGAGTACTCCCTGGTGCGCCATCAATAGCATATTTCCTTTATTATTCACAGTGTCGTACTGTAGTTGCTACCGGCGCGTCTCAGGCCCTTGTTCGAGGTTGAAAGAAGCGTGGTCGATGGCCTTGGGGCCAATCGGAGTTAGGATATGATCTTCATGATCTTCATGGGGAGACGGAGGCGAGCGGGAGTCCCCGGCGACTAAACGGCCTTAAAACGGATTCTGTTGGTTGTTATTCGCCGGGGAAAGCGTCCCGCAGAGACGGGTTCGTGTTAGCCGCAGCTGTCACAGCGGTTGGCGTCCACTCGCATCTATGATGCATCGCCGCCAAGTGGTAGTCCCTTTTGAGCGGACATCGCTGCATTGCTGACATGCCAGGGTCCGTGACCAACGAGATACATACTTCCCGGTAACCCAGCTGTACGGAGTACCTCAGCCTGTGTACGTATAGTGTGCGGCTATGTGCCAGCCCTCTGGGAAGCAGGAGTCCCGAATACCAAGGATGAAAGATCCGAGTTATGGATTTGCCTTTTCTGTCCCTGACAAGATCGCTACAAGGTAGTTACAGTACATTCCCAAGCAAGTTATGGTACCTAATTCTTTCTACCTAGTTTATTTTGGAGTACTCATGGGCTCCGTAAAGCATGGAGGCATCATGCTATGTCGTACGATGCACATTGTTTGAGGTGAGAGGGCTGGCATCCCGAGAATGACCTCAGACTTAAGGGATCAGTATACATAATTCATCGTCTCTACAAAGCAGTCAATCATTCCGCTGCATGAACGGTTCCAAACCGTCCCTCAGTTGATATCTCGTTCTGCCTTTTCGACTCTTCCCCAATCACCATGGCCGGCGAAAACGAGGGACCAAAGGTTAACGTGGTGATGTGGGTGGTCACCGTCATCCCTTTACTGGTCGTCCTGCTGCGCATCTATTGCAAGTACTCCATCAGCAAGAGACTTGGCTGGGATGACTGGACTGTGATAGTATCGGGGGTCAGTTCACTGTCTTTCCTCGGTCCATTTCAAAGGTTTGGATAGACTGATATATATACTACAAACTAGATGCTATTGTTCATATACACGGTTCTCATCACTCTTGCAATCAAGCACGGTTTCGAGAGACACCTCGATGAGCTGCTTACGGAGCCGCCTCCGGTCAACGTGCCCCTGGCGATGGAGTACGTTCTCATCGGCGAGGTCGTGGCCATCGTCGGTTGCAGTCTGAGCAAGACGTCGTTTGCGTTCACCCTGCTGCGGATCGTGGTCGAAAAGTGGCAGAAGGTCCTGCTGTGGTTCATCATCGTCTCGATGAACATCGTCATGGAACTCTGTGCCGTAATCTTCATCGTCAAGTGCCATCCAGTAGCCAAGAACTGGGACACCACGCTCCCCGGAAAATGCTGGCCGATTGAGACCGCGACCAGCTACGCCATCTTTGCGGGAGGTGAGTCCCCAGGTACCTAGTACCGTCAGATGGGATGGTGAAAAGGCAAAGAAAAAGAGAGGGGCTTTTCTGATATCCGTCAAAGCATACTCCGGGCTGATGGATATGATACTCGCTCTTCTCCCCTGGAAAGTCGTCTGGAGCCTTCAGATGAAAACGCGCGAGAAGATCGGTGTCGGCCTCGCAATGAGCTTAGGAATGTTGTAGTTTTCGCTCTCCATTACCCTTGGTTGCTTTTTTTCTCGTTCGTGAAATAACTGTTCCCCAGTGCAGCCGTTTCGGCATTCATCAAGACGTCTTATCTCCCGGACCTGAACAATATCTACGACATAACCTGTGAGTCTCGATGCCGCACCCTCCAGAGAAGTTGTGATAATTTTCAGGATTAACAGAGAGATATCTGCAGTCTTCGCAGGAAACCTCCTCCTCTGGGCCGCCGTAGAAACCGGTCTGACCATGGTCGCCGTGTCCCTGCCCTCGCTCCGAGCCCTCGTCACCAAGCTGCGCTCCTCTCGCAACTACAGCAGCGGCCGGGAACAGTCTAACGGGTACCAGCTCAGCAGCAGCGGCACTAAGGCCAGGGTCAGCGTCAGCAGAGGCGGCGTCTTCTCCGGAAACTATCGCAGCAAGGGCACTGTCTTGCCCACCAAACGGGACGACCACAGCGACAAGAGCATTCTGGGTGCCGCCGAAGGTGGAAACGGCACCAATAGCTACATCAAGCAGACGAACGAGGTCACGATCACATACGAGCAGAACGAAGGGAATCACTCTGAGGAGTCGGTTGTCTCCGGCGGCAGTTGAGGGACGGCTCCATAGGAGTGCGGGATCGGCTATAGTTTCATTCACTCTTTAGACATGTCCATATCAGGGAAAAAGCAAAAGATATATATATGTGCATACACATATAGGTACTGTCCCTTCTCTAGCCCAACTCATTCCATTTCAGTATTCTATGAACGCTATGACAAAAATCATATATAGTTATACTTTTCGCCTTCCGTACATTCGTTGAACAAAATTTTGTCAATCTTGGATGGTTTCACTCACCAACATAGCTCATCAAATACATTGTATTTATATATTGAATAGACGTGTTAGCGACACAGTACTAATAGCTCGACCAGACATGGACAGTACCCAATCTAAGTGCAGCAGAGGGCATGGTAGCGCGAACTTAATGTATGTCATGCCGTTTAGTCTGATGCAGGGATTGCAGCTAGCTGCGTTCTAGCTAAAACGAAGGTTATGCATGTCGATGGAGTTGGTTGATTTATGGCCAGGATTATGTTCTTGAGTACCTATTGATAGTACTGTCCTAGAAGGGTGCATATTTTCTTCCTGAGCTCACTCTTAGGTAAGATTATCATGACTAAGAGTCAAAAGCCGACGCAACAACTTGCATGTGGATGCAGCAAGTAATCCAAGTATCAACGGGTTCCTCGCAAGAGCATTTGCTACGTGACTTCGATCGAAGCTTCAAGTCGACGACTTGGTCATAAGAATGCATACAGAGTACAGTACACTCGTTGATGGTGCCCGACAATCGAAGAGATAATTATAGACTGCGTTCCACTGAACAGGGAACATGCCCTAGCTGCTGCAGCCTGCACGAACGGCGGCCCGCTACCCTAGCGTCCGTGACGATGCAAGCCAGTCACACCCTTAGCTTGGAACGGATAAGTGAGAAAACAAGGGCCCGGAAGATCAAGATTCGATTTCAAGAAATGCTGCGCCGCAGTCGTGTGTGTGGCCATCGATCTTTGTCTCTCCTGAGTCTATCATGTCTCCCATAAATAGAGAATACTGTAGATAGGCAGATAGATAAAAGAATGCCATAGTAGGAAGATGCTGCTGCTGTACCAAATCCCGCCTGCTCCTAGGACATAGGACATCTTGCTTGGACCCTAGGGTCAACCAAGAAAAAAGACGAACTCGTGAACCGACTCTCTTCTCCAAGGTAGATGCAGAACGAATCCACGCAAGTAACTACAAACAAGACCATAGTACCGATCAGAGTCTAGCCCTGGACCTTGAATGTCCGTCCACTGGCCGTCTTGCGCTCGCGCTCCTCGTTTTCTGGCCGTGCCCGGTTGAGAACTGTTATGGTTAGCATATCTATATCATATTGACAAGGAGTGGGTTGGATGTCTCGTACCCTGGAGGAAGTCCGCAGTTCGTTTTCGCATTCTGGTGTGAATGTATGCCTGTTTTGCAGGAGAGTAAGCATACGAACTGATCCCTCACACGCCTGGGGGGACCCTCCATTACCTTTGAGGCCTTGATGTGGTAGTGGAAGTAATCGCGGAAAGTCTGGATATGAGAGATGTTCTCGTAGCGACGCTGAGGGGTGAGATGGCGCGGGAAGAGGACTTCGTTCGGTCAGTTTTGAACAAGACAGTATGGAAGGGGAGGAGGCGCACCGAAAGTAATATAGCTGATTTCACCATCGCCGGCGTTCCTCAGCCCAGGAACTCCTTGCAGTTCCAGCGGAGGGTCACTCCGGAAGAGGACCTGGGGAGCGTTTTGAAGCGTGGGTACACGCCGCCGAGCGTCGACAAATTCCTGGCAGACCGTCAGCTGTCGTACCACAGAGTGCTGTGCTGGCCGGAAACAAACCTGCAGGAACACCTTGCCAAAGATGCGGTCTGTCTCCTCACGGAAGATCGTGCTGAATATCACCGTGACCCGATCGTGACTGGCCTTGATGTAGATCGCCTCCTCTTCTCGATAATGGATGGCCATGACTTCTCCTCCTTCCTTCACACCCTGCGGGGCGGATTCGGTCGTATATTTCGCTGCCTCCTCTGACAACTTGACGAACTCGTCGAAGGCACGCTCAAATGGAGCAGCCATGGCGTTGCGCTTCAGCAGCGCCAGACGCATGATCAGGTCATCCCTGGCCTCCTGCTCGGCCGGCAGGTTCTCCAGATCGATCTGAACAGAGAAGTCATACCCCGGCTCGGGCGGGACAATGTAGGGGCCATATTCCCGTTCCAAGACCGCCTGGGCACCATACTGGACAAGCTCTCGGAAGCATTTCATAGAAAGGGAGATGAGGATCTTGGTTTTGGACTCGGGAGTAGAGACATGGAAGGTGACGCCATCGAAGTCAGAAACGACCTGATCGATCGAGACGGGAGGAGCCCTGCGAGGGAGACGTCAGCTGTTGGCCTCGAGCAGCCATGTGTATGTGATATTGGCGGGGCGTACCCCGAGAACCGCTCCGTGAGGAGGGACTGGATCAGGACGTTCTGGTAGTCTAGCAGAAGCATGACGGCAGGCCGGCGCTCGTCGCACTTGAAACCGCTCCTCTAGTTGTATACCGACCTGCGCAGGACGTGATGCCGTGTCGCTGTGTTGCACGTTGGCCAGTCCGGGGCTCGGTGATTGGGGATGGCCGAGCTGCCCAGCGGGTTGCTGCCGCCGCCCGTAGATGCCCGCGGGCCCCGTCGGCGTCGGCGCTAGCGAGGCGCATCGGTCGACCAGCGCCGCTCAAGCATGCGGAAGCTCCAAAATTTTGTCCGCGACGTCGAAAGATGGTCAAGTCATACCTGTAAGCAAAACTCACCCGATTGCGGTCCCTTCTAGGTCACAGAGACTGACTTGTGAAGGAAATTCGAGCATTCGAAGACTTTCGGGCTCGTTACCTCTTCCGCGTCGAATGCGGTCTGGACCAGAGATGAAGATGCCTCTGGTACCGCGCGGCGCACGGGTGCAGGGCGAGCGATAGTGGGCGCGGGCGAGGAGGTTCTTTGCTGGGATGTCAAGAAGGGAGAGCTTCTCAGCCGCTGGCGCGACGCCAACTGCAATGCTGAGGTGACCGCCATTACGCAGAGCAAGGCCGACGAGGATATCTTCGCCGTTGGGTAAGTCGCCTCAGGCGCGCAGAACATGTGCGCAAGCTTACTCTTTTCTTTTCCAGCTATGCAGACGGAAGCATCAGACTGTGGGACTCGAGAATAGCGACTAGCATCATTTCTTTCAATGGCCACAAGTCCGCCGTCACCCAGCTCGCGTTCGATAATGCCGGCGTGCGACTGGCCAGCGGTTCTAAAGACACAGACATAATCGTGTGGGACCTGGTCGCTGAAGTTGGACTTTTCAAGCTCCGTGGGCATACCGACCAGATCACCTCGCTACACTTCCTCACGCCCTCTTCCGATGCTCTCACTTTGCTCAATGGCGCTGGCCAGAGTGATCACGCAGGATTTCTCTTGACAACGGGCAAGGACTCTCTGATTAAGGTTTGGGATCTTGCGTCGCAGCATTGCATTGAGACACATGTTGCCCAAAGTAACGGGGAGTGTTGGAGCCTTGGACTGTCGCCTGACCAGAGCGGCTGCATTACTGCGGGCAACGACGGGGAGCTTAAGGTCTGGTCGATCGATGAAACTGCAATGGTCGAGATTGCCAAGGAGAAAGTCGGATCAGAGAACCGGAAGATCTTGACGGATAGGGGAACATTTTATCGGAATGGCAAGGATCGCACAATCGGGATCCGTTTTCATCCTCATGCGGATTATGTTGGCGTTCATGGTTCCGAAAAGTCGATTGAAATTTGGCGTATACGCTCAGAAACAGAAATCCAGAAGAGCTTGGCAAGGAAGCGCAAGAGAAGAAAGGAGAAGGAAGCCGAGCGCGCTGCGGATGAGGAGAAGGCGGATACACAGGCGGATGCCGACAAGCCTGAGGATGTGTCGTCCGCGCCAGTAACAGAGGTCTTCGTTCCGCATGTCATTGTTCGAACGGGAGGGAAAATGCGTTCTTTTGACTGGATGACGACGAAGTCGAGTGGAAGTCTGCAACTCCTCGCGGCCACAACGAATAATCAGCTGGAAGCCTACAGTGTGGTGACGGCATCCAAAAAGAAGAATAAGGACAGCGAAGAGGCGGAGTATAACCGAACGTTTGCTGTTGAGATTCCTGGTCATAGAACAGATATCCGGTCGGTGGCCCTTAGCTCTGACGACCGAATGCTCGCATCGGCCTCCAACGGCAGTCTTAAAATCTGGAACGTACGGACACAGAGCTGTCTCCGCACCTTAGAATGTGGCTACGCGCTGTGCTCCGCCTTCCTACCAGGAGACAAGATTGTGGTCGTAGGCAACAAGAGTGGCGAGCTTGAGGTCTTCGATATCGCGTCTTCGACGCTGCTTGATACGATCAAGGCGCATGATGGTCCTGTCTGGTCTCTGCACGTTCATCCTGATGGCAAGTCCATGGTGACGGGCAGTGCGGACAAAACTGCCAAGTTCTGGAATTTCCAGGTTGTGCAGGAAGAAATCCCTGGTACCAAACGAACCACACCTCGACTCAAGCTTGTGCACACGAGGACTCTCAAGGTTGCAGATGATATCCTTAGTATTCGCTTCTCCCCTGACTCCCGACTGCTTGCTGTGGCTCTCCTGGACAACACCGTGAAGGTCTTCTTCACCGATACCCTTAAGCTCTTCCTCAACCTCTATGGCCACAAGCTCCCCGTCTTGAACATGGACATCTCCTACGATAGCAAATTGATCGTGACTTGCTCGGCAGATAAGACCGTCCGTATTTGGGGCTTGGACTTTGGTGACTGTCACAAGGCATTCTTCGCCCACCAAGACAGCATCATGGCGGTGGGCTTTATCCCCAACAACAGTGAGGGTAACGGACACCACTTTTTCAGTGTCAGCAAGGACCGTGTGATCAAGTACTGGGACGGCCGCAAGTTCGAGCAGATCCAGAAGCTTGAAGGTCACCACGGTGAGATCTGGGCGTTGGCCGTTGCCCACTCGGGCGAGTTCATCGTGACCGCCAGTCACGACAAGAGCATCCGGACCTGGTACCAGACGGACGAGCAGATCTTCCTCGAAGAAGAGCGCGAGAAGGAACTTGAGGAACTCTACGACAGCACTCTTCAAGCCTCGCTCGACAAGGACGACGAAGCTGAGGGCGACGAGAAGCCCGAAGCAGTCGCCGCAGGAAAGCAGACCATCGAGACCCTCACGGCCGGTGAAAAGATCATGGAAGCCCTCGACCTCGGCATGGAAGACCTGCAGCTGATGCGCGAATGGAAGGAGACCAAAGCGAGGAACCCGAACGCGGCCCCTCCCGCCCGCAACCCGCTCTACGTCGCGCTGGGCAACATCTCCGCCGAGCGACACGTCCTCAACGTGGTGCAGAAGATCCCCGCCGCGTCGCTGCAGGACGCGCTGCTCGTCCTGCCCTTCTCTAAGCTCCCCGCGCTCTTCACCTTCCTCAACATCTGGGCCAGCCGCGAGTGGGAGATTCCGCTCACGTGCCGCGTGCTGTTCTTCATGCTCAAGACGCACCACCGCCAGATCATCGCGAGCAAGATGATGCGGCCAATGCTCGATGGCATCAGGGCCTCCCTGCGCCGCGTGTTGGCGCGGCAGAAGGACGAGATGGGCTTCAACCTTGCCGCCCTGCAGTACATCGGGAACCAGGTCGGGGACCGGACCAGCAAGGACTACGTTGACGAGGATACCTGGGAGGAGGAGCAGCGCAAGAAGAAGGAAAGCAAGAAGCGGCAGTTTGTTAACATTGCTTGATTTGAGAGTACGAAGCCTGCACTACCGACTCGGTGCATGCATATGGAGAGGCGTTATGTTTATTTATGTCTTGGAATACCTGTTTATTTTCGAAGGTTCTTATATCCTTGGGAGTGGGTGGACAAAAAAGCATTGTGTTTAGATTTCCGTGTATAAGAAAAGAATTCGATATGTTACGATCCATTTCTTTAGAACGCTAAAACAGAAGAAATATATTAAGTCTGAGGTAACATCAGACCATGTTAACGCTACAATCAGTTTTCTCCTCAGATCGTCAAGGCCAGATCTGTTTTCTGCCCGCGTCGTAGATATCTCCCATCCCCACTGTGCCTTCAGAGATATTCAACAACCCAGGAATTTCCCAATCACAGCAACTGCAAACATCTCCAATTGCCAATCATAGCCCAACGAAATCTAGCCCATGTGGAAAAGACGAAATCTCTTCTAATAATAACAAAAAGGCCTAAACTAAAACGCAACAGTGTCAGCACATGAAATCCACTTCATCAAAAACCGCACTCCTCAGTTCTCAGTGAAGAACAGCAGGAGCAACACAACGAAAAACGTCGCAGCGCATCACATCACATCGAAAACCGCACACACATATACACCCATCAGCAGAACCATTCTAAGCATCGACGACAAAACCGAACACCTCCCTTCCCTCCTACTCCACACCGCGCCCCGACGCCTCCCCCAAAACATCCACACATCCCGCCCCGAGGCGCTCGCCCGAGAAAGGGCATTTGACGATGCCTCTCGGGCATGCGCCTGAAACCGGAGCGAAACATGTGAAGTGGGTGCGAAGCGGGTGCTTTGCGGGGAAGATAAAAGAGGGAAAAGGGGGAGGCGCCAGCTTTGCCATACCTCTTCCGGCTCTTCCTAAAAAGTTTCCGGTTCTTGGAAGTGTTCTCATCATGTTGTGGGGGGTGTGCGGTTCTGATTTTGTGGTTGATGCGCTGGGATTTTGGAATGGGAGGAAGTGTTGTGAAATGAAAGGCTGAAAGCGAAGGATAACGAATTGGGATTGAGGAAATGGGAATGGGGAGGAGATGTAGAAGCCGATGAATGGAACGTACCTAGTAAGAGTTAGTAGTTATTGAAAGGAAGTGTGCCAAAAAACGTCTGCCTCATCATGGCAGGAGTGTTTGTTCAGTTGGGGAAGAAAAAGAAAGATTTCGCAGTTGACAAACTCGAAGCGAAGCTCAGGCTCCGCCCGATGTGGGGATATGCTTAGTCATACAAGATGTTGGCGACGACAAGCTTATCCCTATCGGAACTCCAGAGTAAGTAACTCCGGGGCCTTTGATGCTAATTTTCGTGGCATTTCCGCCTTGATGCCACCAATATTAGATCAAGTTTGTCAATTACGCTTATATCATATCCTTCTCAAAAGATCCTCGAACTGATTTATCCAGACAACTCTTCAAGAATAATAGGCTCTCCGTTCCCAACAATTGTACCAACTTCAGAGATGCACTGAATTGGCACTCTAAGTTGTCCAGCTTATTCTGCAGTGATTAATATAGTATTTCACTCACAGCTGATCTTGTAGGTAGCTGGCAGACCTGATGCTCTGACATGTCACAGTAGCACTTCGGGGTTGCCTTGTTTCACATCACACTTGTGAAATAGTCGTTGTAACTTTGCTAGGTCTCCAGATACGCAGGCAGCTAGTATTACTTTCTGATGAGCTGGCAAGTTTACTGGGAGAGGAGTGATGTACTCCAGGTCTGGTAGACTGGGTTGGTAGATCCTCCGACATACTGTATGGTATTATACTAGTCTTCTGCCCCTGTTGAGGAAGGCTTCGCGGACAATAACGAACATAGGTATGAATGAGATACTAGAAGAGAATGATTCTGTTGTGGGCTCGGAAGGCTCCTCTTGCATTGCTATGTAGCACAGCGCTAATGCAGAGTATTGCTTTGCTGTTAGTTCCTAAAGACCATAGCCCTCAGCCAGTCACTACAACTACACCGCAGCCCTGTAACAACGCTCAGCAGTTCAAATGTACGTAGCTGATAAGAGAATAACCCACGTAGATGTAACCAGGAGGATCCAATTTCTGTGGTGACCCTGGCAGTGTCAAATGGAGTGTTCCAATCCCTACGTCTTAGCTAATTCAATTGTATACCTACAGTACATCCTCCACGCAGCATCACCGTTACGGAGTTCTCAAGTTCCACCTTTTCTTCACGGAACCCTCCCGGCTATACCCTCCCCTTGCTCCGGTTCCCGGCGGCCTCCCCCCATCAGGACCCCTTATATACCACTCACAACGTAGCCCAGCAAGTAGAATCCCGGACTCCTGGATCATAGCAATAATAATAATGGTTGCGGCAGTGCGGTGATTACGAATTATCCTGCTAACAGGCCAATAAATAAAGAATAGGCAGGGTTTTCGTAGCACCCCTTCGGGGTGTGAGCTTTTTTCTATATAATTATAAAGATGCAGAAATTAAGCCCCGCCGTGTAGTAGGACATTATCTTGCCCATTCACTTTTCTTTTTTTTTCGCATCCCACGTTTGCAGATATTTTTGGAGTTCCTGTAGCTAGATTTCGCCTTCAGCCGTCGGATTGTCGCTAGCGTGCATACAGATCTTACCCTCGTGTGGGAGATGGGCCGATGAACCGATATACATATTATCCGGAACCGGCCAACTCCGTTTCTTTGTTTCAAAAGGTTACAAAACCGGTTACTCCTTTGTGCTATCACATGTCTTTGATATTGCCATCGCATCGTACTTCATGGATCATAAACTCAGCTAATAACTGGACTGAAAGAGCAAGCTGAAGTGCAACCATAGCTTTATATAACATTCTCGCCTTCAACTGTCAATGCAGGGTGCATAAACACAGCACTTGTTTCATACCCCTCCATCATTCAGTTGACTTAAGGAGACAAAAAGACCACATAATCCATGAGAAAAGAGATCGAGATGGAGGAAATCGGTCAACCGAATCAAACCTTATTATTTTCTGATTGGCAGGTATATTCTTTGTGATGACAATCAAGGGAGGCCGCTGAAGACAATTTTGGACGCCCCAAGCCATTCCTTCCAACGAAATCGTATCAGGAGACTGATAAATGGAGAAGACGCCCAAGGAGGAGAATGATTTAGCATAGGAGCAGAAAATCACATAACTGACAAAATACGGTATCATCTCATCATGATTATACATAAAGTGAAAAAAAAGGATAGCCAAAGCTCACCAAAAGACTATCTATCTCAAGAAACATAAGCGCTACGAAGACAGCTTCATCGTTCCGCAGCTCGAGCACGTCCACCATGTCGTCTCCATGAATGCCCCACATACATGACATACCCAGCCAAGAGGCCGTTTTTGCTTCTCCCTCTCCCACTCCGCAAGGAGTTCCGCAGGATTGGTCCGAGACTTGAGAACATTATTACCGGTGGACGGCCGCGTCCGTTGCTTGCTGGAGAACCGCGACGCCGGGACTTCAGGGGCCTTTGCGGGAGGTCCTGAAGTAGGCTTAGACTTCGAAGGTCGGGGTCGTTCAGAAGCGCAGGCATCGCAACAGAGGAAATTGGGTGGATTTTCGAGTGTGCAGATGGGACATGTCCAGGGATGATCATAGGATTCGTCGTCGGATATTAGATTAGCGAGGTCACCGTCAGAATATGATTGCGATGGTTGAGACGACGGCTTTGGTCTGGAGCTTTCCGGAACAGGTGGCGGCGAAAGGTTCGTCCGAGGTCCTGCGGGATTCTCTTGACTCGGGGGAATATATGAAGAGCCATATCTTTCTCGTTCTTCCTCTTGGATCATCTCGATATAGGCTTCCATGATAGCCCGCTCGTTTGCATCGTCCTCTTCTGCTTTTGTCCTGAAACCATTCCTGGAAGCTTCCTCCGCTAGCTGCCGCCCCTGATCAGTACCGGAGGCGCAACCTTTCATAATATCTATACGTCTCTGAGCAGCATCTGCAATGACTTTGCGCATATCTGTTCCTCGCAACACCGGGGTACCGCCAAGCCTTTGCCCGGAACCAGCCGCAAGCTTACGTCGGCGTTCGGCTTCAGCACGAGCACGCCGGCGTGCCTCATGCAGGGGTATTCTCTCACCCCCAAGACGCCTCCCTGCAGAGAGGAATCCTTCGCCTGTGTAGCCTTTGGCCATGAGCCCTTCGAGCTCACGACGAAGCTGATCCCAGAGAGCATGGAATTCCTTGTTGTGCGGGCCATGAACAATATGACAAAGCCTGAGAACGTTAGCAATCTAGATTGAGCAAATAGGTCACTTTGCTCCACTTACTCATGCAGCATAGTATCCGTAACCGATTCAAAAGGAAGAAACTGCCGTTCATCATAGGGCTGTCGTAGTCTGAGGAGGATCTTCCGGCCCCCATCCACATTCAAGCCCAATAGACTCGGATTCTGTGGATAGAATTCGCACAGAGCCCCTACTCTCCAACATCGCTGTCGCATTATTGGCTTCACAAGAGAAGCGATTTTGCGGAGCATCAGCAAAGCCTCAGCTTCCCTCGGCTTGCTCTTGTCATGTTGAAATTCGTCGACCAAAGGATCGAATTCGCGGGGCATCTTTGGACACTGTGACGGTCAGAGATTCGCGTCAAAACAACGGTACAATACGTGCTATCTGAAGAATAGGTATATCATGAAGAAAGATCGTGAAGTAGTGAAAGTGTTGTCGGTATCGATTCAACGCTAGCTGCCTTCGGAGGCAAAATACATATAGTAGTACTGGGCTGTAGAGAGCGGCAAGTCTCCTTGGCGGCGAACACGTCAACGGAATTTCAAATCCAGGTATCTCAACAGAACATTTTAAATCCGGGTATCAAGAATGAGCAATAAAGAAGAGTTAGGGCTTCAGTAAGCAACAAAACAGTTACTGTATTATTTCTCCAGCAGATCCGCAGTTTCGGTTGCCACTGCGAGGGCTACGCCCATTGATAATCCAACGGGACCTTGCAGAGGCGGGTCGAACCTACCACAGAGCTCAGCCACCTTACCCGGTACCTGGCGTCACGTGATCTGTTCCGTCGATCCCCGACGGCTGCTGACAAATCCCGTTTTGGAACATTCGGATCTCCCTCCAGAGCGGATACATGTGGGTCAAGAGACAAGAGGCATGCATGTTTTCTCTTAAAAGGAACAGAAATACTGTACAGCATCCATGACTGTACTCTGTAGATGACCTGGATAGAGCTCATATTATCAACCAGTACTTGTGTAGCACACAACGCCACTAGGCTTTGGAAGGAGCTTCCCACTATTATTGCTTAGGATACTCCAACATTCTTTCTCATCAATGTCACATCATGGCATCACGTTCCTATCATAATAGTTCTGGCTCCACATGTTATGACCTATGTATAGAAAGTTTTTGGCCTGTCTCAGAGTTCTGGGACCTACCTACACGTCGTGTGATGACGAGAGACACAGTACACCTGAAAATCCGCATCACCATGTATTTACGGGATCTGTAGCATTGAAAGCCAAGGATTATCATTAACAATAGTTTTAGGGGCTATTTACGCGCACGGAATGATTACTTTGTCCTGCTGAAATGGATTTATTGATAGGCATTCTATGTATCTTGTCGCCTAGTATTGACTAATATAACAAGAAGAGGTCCGAATTCTTAATCTATCTAGGGTAATGAGCAACTTATATACATCCAGGTTTGTGCATACAGGATTAATCAGATAAAATAGACAAGAATAAGCAAAAGATAGACAACAGAGAGTCAAATATTAATCTCTAGAGCATATAACCTTAGTGAGTGCTGTCTAATTCTTATGCAGATAGTAATAATATATGTCTGACACTATCATAATTCGACTCTGGGAATCAAGAATTTGACGCATTTTCCACGTTCAATTTATTACCTAGGAACTACTTGATGCAAACAGAATTTGGATGCTAGTTTCCGGGCGTAACTTAAACACACTTGATGTATTAGCTGATCTCCCTATTCCCACGTCTAAGGTTCCCGTGAATATCTCGAAACAAATGGCAAGGGAACTTGCTCATGGATATAATCCAATGCTTCTAGAAGCTAAAAAGGCAACCGCCGTCAGTGATGTATCCAAAATATATTACAGCTGAAGATCGATATTTACCTTCTCGTCCTCGAACGGCCGGGCAACAAGCTGGAGAGAGACAGGTGCATCCCGGTAGAATTCTGGGTTATCTTCAAATCAATTAGTCATCTAGTCCGTAGAACTGTTCATCTCGTATAGAGCTTACATAGCTTGTAGTTGAATTCGTCTTTCTCGTTTCTAGGGATGTAATCTGACTCGACGACATCCACATCCGGCTTGACCTTCGTAACCGGAAAGACTACCGCTGGATAGTCCAAGAGGTTCCACTGAGCAGTGTATCCCCAGTACCTGGCCTGATTCAGAGATGGAGCAGCGCCAGGGCCGACAGGACAGAGAATCACGTCGACCATTCCTGTTGGGTTGCCGTTTGCATCTACGCCTGTGGCGGTATCATTCCATTGTCTAGCATAGGCCCGTTTGTACTCCTCGTTCTTCTTCAGAAGATCCCAAAGATCCTCGATTTGCAGTCGTCTCCGGTACGGGTTTTCCTTTATAATAAATTCAGAGAGAGGCAACATGGGCTCACCGCCGTCCGTGATGATATCAAGGACATCATGTGCTCCATCGCAATAGTAGAGAGAGGCGATCCGTTCCCAAGCGTAGTCATGCCTGTACGGCTTCCAATCCACGATTTCAATCCCCGGCACTTCTCTGAGTTTTTGAACAAGCTCTTTGAGCGCTCTGGTAACGGGAGGATGTGGCCTTACAACCCCATCGTCCCACATCACACCTACCTTGAGCCTCTTTCCTGATCCTGTGTCGAGGTAGCTTTCCTGATCTCTCCATGGGAACGGGAAAAGCGATGTCTCTCTCAACCAGGGTTTGGCATCAATAGCCGTCTTCATTAGTAACCTCAGGCCGCCCCTGCTGGTGCTAATTGGTCCCATAACGGGAGTTATTCCATGTGCTCCTTTGGCCGCGCTCAGACCGTCCAAGGGAAAGCGGCCGCCTGTAGGACGCAAGCCATAAATGCCATTATTCGCCGCAGGACTGCGAATACTACCACCAATATCGGTACCAAGTCCGAGCACGCTTCCATTGAGCCCGATCAAGGCACCCTCTCCACCAGAGCTACCTCCACTGGTTAACTGACGGTTGAATGGGTTAACTGTTTTCCCATAAAGATTGCTTGAGCATGCAAGATGCATGAGAGTTTGTGGCTGGGTGGTGCGAGCATAAAACACGCAGCCAGCCCGCCACAGAATTTGCAATGCGTGCGCGTCTTCCTCAGCCACTTTGTCCCACCAGGCAACAAACCCTGCGTTGAGACCACGTCCCTTCATCCCAATGTGTTCTTTTACACTGATAGGCAAGCCATGTAAGGGTCCAATAGGCTTTCCATGCTCCTTCAGGTAATCGTCGAGAAATTTTGCTCGTTCAAGAGCTTCTTGGGGCATAAGCTCAGTTATACAGTTGACCTGGCGAGTGAGAACATTGGCTTGTATACTTCGATGGTCGACAGCAGGTAAGACTCACAAGTTTCTGGGCAAGAGCTGCACGTCGCAGAAATGCATTCACAACTTCCACACTTGTTAACTTGCCTGAAGCCAGTGACTGAGCAAGGATCTCCGGGGCTGTTTCTGTTATTTCTACTTCGGCGGGGGTGAGAAGTTGTCTGGGAATGTCGGATACATTTAATGGCAGATCTAGAGGGACATCAGGGACAGGAGGCTGGACTTGGGCTATGGACCTGTCTCTCGCTTGCTGTGCAATTTTCGCAACTTCTTGCCAGGGCTTGCGAGCCATTGTTTTGAAAGAGCAGTAGTGATGTCAGTGTGAATATAAACAATAGGCTGTCTGAGGATCGAAATGGTAGAAACAGCATATAAGGATGCAGGCTGGAGATATGGACATATCAAGGAGGAGACAGAATAAAACAAGTCGAGTCATATCTCCTATCTTTATCTCCTCAGGGTAATTATACAACCACTAAATTACAAGAACGCCCGCATCTGACGTGCTCAACCCCTCACACTTGGAACACAGCCCCACCTGCTATGAAGAGGCACGCGGGCATCCTCGGGGTACTGATAAGCTCGTGCCTTTTGAATGATGCAGCTTTTGCGAGGAGGAGCTATAGCTAAGTGGTCTCAACGAAAATTCGACGGCCTCTGGTGGGATGAAATTCCAAGTTCACCTGATGAAATCCCGACGCAGGCTGACGCCGGAGATTGGCACCTCCGAAATTACCAAGTTTCATTTGATAGATCTACCACTATCGCCGTCCGAATCGTCAACTAATCTGGAGATAAGGACAATGGAAATGACATGTCAGAACTAAATGAGGATCTAGAAAGAGTACTTTTTACAGCTGCGCTCGAGTTATAGCTCAGCCTTCACCTCTGCCCTAATTGAGGAGTCTTCAAGATCTAGAGAATGCCGTTAATCAGTATGGTGTATCTGTATATATATGATCAACTGGTCATTTGTATAATAAATGCAATTTTCACGTACTGCCTGCAGTTTTAGGCTGAAGAGATCATGGAGGGCTGAACCCTGCCCAGGTGGTCACCAACAATTACCTATCTACGTAGGTACTGTCAGCCGGCGGAAGGAGTTCTTTCCCCTTCCACAGCCGCTCCTTCCAATCCAGCAGGGTGGGTTTACCATGAGACTTTTCTGGAATGGATCATGACGGTTTTATAAGCGCCTAACTTGTATATGAACAAAACAGAAATGAGCTTTTAGATTCGTGGTCTCCAGCTGTCAACGCCCGTTGAAAGATAATGTGTCATCGCAGGGAGCTGAAGTCCCAGCCGATTTCAGCGAATGATCGTTCGTACAGATAGGGCAAGCCGCCATCGTGGTAATAATGGGAGGACCTCCGCATGTCACCCCCATGTACAGGGATCCCGGCTAATACCAGTGTTTTGATGCTACTTTCGAAATTGCTTCCAGCCACTGCACCTTTACCGCCTAAATCTTAAGGCAGAAAGCGAAAGACTTGCTAAAAGATTTCGTAAGACTGCTTAACAGTCTTAGATATTTACACAAAACTCCCCAGATCTATAATAATATGCAAATATTATGAAGATGATTCTAAATTAGAATTACTCTAGAGCGCTCTATCTCAGTAGGTAGATATTCACAAGAAGTTGGGCGGTGACGGTGGCCTGAAACTGAGCCCTCAGGGACAGCATAAAAAACCTGACCCCTGTCACTGCCAGAATCCCTGTCCGTGGGGCGCACCAGGGAAACCCCACTGCGGCACACCTCAGCGTAACTGCGGGGTATCATCAGAGGCTTTTCTCCGTATGTACAGGAGTAAAAACACTCATGGCTGATAATAGCAGTACTTCGCAAAACACGCGTCACAGTCCGATGGAAGCGGGTTTCCTGTCTTTGCCATGATGGCGCATCCAAGACACGTACCCCATCCATCCTCCCCGCCTTGGTTGGCTACCGCCAGGCCGTTTGCGATCATCGCCTCCGTCTCGTCTTTGGAATACTGCAACTTGAGAGTCGGCTTGTTGCTGTCGTACGTAATGTTGACATTGGGGATGTAGACGATGGTGAGCTTGTCCGGTTCATTGCATCCGAAGAACGTCGCACGCTTGTTCAGGCCCTCGGAGATGAAGGTCTCGACGGAGGGGATGTACGGCATGCGCGTCAGGTTATGGTTAAAGCTCTGCACGTATGTGGTCAGGATCTCAGAGCCGTTGGGGAAGTTGTTATAGTCCGCGCTGTTGTCGTTCACCAGCAGAACGTCGACGCCGCGCGCAGGCTGCAGGAACGGCCAGATGGGATTGTTCTGCAGCGCCTCGCCACCGTCGACGAGTGTGAGCTCTGTCTGCGCCCAGATGGGATTCGCCGAGTTTGGCACCGAGGTGGACGAGTTGTACTCGTAGAATGGGTTCGGGTAGACGGCGTATTCGTCGCGGGTCAAGAGAGCGTGCGCCTTGTTGACAATCTCCGCCAGGTCCTGAGTGATGTCGGTGGTGCTGTTGGAGGGCTGTGGCACCGAGAGGCAGGCTTGGTTGAAAAGGTTTGACGAGGTGCCAAGGACATATCCGAGATTATCGTAGTTGACAACGCAGGAGCCTGCCTCGGTTGGCTGTCCATTGGACAGAGAGGTACCCAGATATCGCGTAGGAGTAAAAGCACTGACGTCGCTGTCCCAGGAGCCAAATTCATAGGGGGTGAATTCGTACGTCGTGGCGTTCGGTCCCGGCCCACACTCGCCATTGAAGGTCTTCACACCCAACGAGAGGATGATAGGATACGGCACCGCGTAGCTGGTGAAGTTGGAGAGGCTTGCTACCGATGAGAGTGTCGTGCTGACACCGCCATCACTGCCATCCAGAAGCTGATACGAAAGCAAACGACCCCATGGATCGGTCAGGGTCGGGGGAAATCCAGCCTCGTTTTTTTCTATGATATCAGCAACGATACGTCCGTAGGCTTCGGCAACGAGCAGATTATCCGGGATCAGAAGGCTGTCATCGAATGCTTGCTTCCAGAGGTTTTCTTTCAGAGTTGTGATGGTCGGGTAATTGTTGCCGGCAAGGGATGATAGTAGCCAGGAACCGCCAGAGAGACCGGACTGGTAGGTGAGCGCCTGGAACAGTCCGCTGGTGCTGATGTTGCTGTCCCGTTCGTCGAGTCCTTGGATGACACCGGCGCCTACAAGCAGAGACCGGTAGCCTCCACCGCTGGTGGCCAACGCCAGCTGAAAGGAAAGAGCGTCAGCTATTATGACCTGGGAGGGATTGGGAAACTGAACCAACCGTCGGCAGGCTGCCATCATTATACTGAAACCCAGGGTTTGTCTTCGCGAGCCAAGTCTTCAAAGCTTCGTCGGCTACACGCTTTCTCTCTCTCCGAAACGTTGCCTCTTCGTCACTCAACCCCGTGGCCGGTCTGACAAGGGCAGTTGTAGGACATGTTGTCTGGACCGGGGCATAACCTGCATCGACCCCATGGGTGATCAGAAGCAGGAGTGCTGTAGCGAGTGAGACACTGTGGGCACGCATATTATTATTATTATTGGGGTCAGAGGACTTGGACTTTGAGACACGGTGAACCCACAAGACAACCCCCTGGGGTCTCCAGGCTGTCAATGTTCAATATTAATAGATCCTAGATGTCGGCAATTTTGCATCTGGCAAACTCCGGCCTGCTTGGGGACCCATCTATTGGTCTTGGCATGGGTGCTAAGGCCATGTTTATTCACTTCATCTCGACATTAACTCCGGAGGACGGAGTAGCAAACGATAGAATCCTCAACCAATCATGAAGAGAAGGCGTAACGAATTAAGCCGAAACTAAAACGCGAGCCTTGCTCTATCCAGACGTTTGTTCATTATCAAGATCGACAACTGACCCATCAAACTGTTGAGCGCCCCCACGTGGGTGTATAATGGGAAACGGCCGTTAAATCCAAGCTAAGTAGTGTAAGTAGATCTCACGAACAAGCGGTCCATGCCATCCATTGTTTGGAGGGACGGAGAAATAGAACAAAAACAGTAAATGCATGGCAGTCACTAGCCGGATTCTGAAATGCTCCGTTTAGGGTCGATGTCAAGCTTCGATGAACGCAGTTATCTGCCGTAGTTTCCACACTTCGGACAGGCTCCGCACGGATGCTTCGGATAAGGCAGCCTCTTCGGCTGGTACCGAGGCGGAGAAACTCCGGGTCATGTGATCGTGCTCGAGATAGCATCCCCTCCATCATCCAGATCCTCGCTCACGGACGTCTCATCAAGCGGTTTAGGTTTGTCTCGTTCGATAAACCGAGATGACGAGCGACGACCAGTTCTTCTTTGACTATGTAAGTGATAGAGGAAATAATCTCAGTTTTGCGCCTGCGCTAACCCCCGTTCTCAGCTCGCCTCGATCCCAAATGACGTCAGGAGATACTCGCTCCAGGTTGCGGACGCGATCGACCGCCATGTCGATCAGGTCGCATCTATAGTTCGGGAGACGCTTGCGCAGCAGTCCTGGATTCCTTCTTCGATTCGGCCCCCGTCAAGAGGAGGCGGCGGCTTCCGAGTTACGCCTCCGCCGCAGTCGTTCACTGATCGCGTGCAGAACTGGATCCTAGAGCATCGAGCATGGACGGCTGCAATCCTGGCCTTTGTGGGTACAGGCAGCCTTCTGATATATGGCAGTCAGGCGCTTAATGGGAGAAAAAGAAGAGCAAGGAGAGCTGGAAATGGCGCGCGGAAGGAGATAGTCGGTATGTTGCAGAAAACCCATTATCTCATTCTTGATCATGACTGAGACCTTGGGATAGTTATTACGGGGTCGCCTCATGAGCCTATTGTCAAGTCGATCGCGAACGATCTCGAACGCCGGGGCTTCATCGTTTATATAACCGTCTCATCTGCCGAAGAGGAACATGCAGTCCAGTCAGAGAACCGCATGGATATCCGTGCTCTCTGGCTCGATCTGACGACTGTAAGCATCTGCACCCTACATCATCTACGTCGATAGATATGTTAACCATCTTATAGACGCCTTCAACGCCATCGGAGATCCATCCCTCGCTACATGAGATCAAGAATCTGATCACTAAGCCTCAGTTCCCGATCCCGGCAGTACAACCACACACCTGCCAACTCAGCGGCGTCATCATCGTTCCCTCGCCAAACTGCCCGACAGGACCAGTGGCCACAATCGCACCATCGAGCTGGGCAGACACCGTAAACACGCGGATTCTGTCCCCGATATTAACGACACAACTCTTCCTGCCACTCCTCACCATCCGAAACACCAGCAGCACCATCCTCCTCATCTACCCTTCAATATCATCCTCCCTCTCTTCGCCATTCGCAGGCCCAGAGGTGACCACAGCCCGCGCCCTCTCCGGCTTCGCTACCACCCTCCGCCGCGAGCTACAGCTGCTGCAGCACACAAACATCGACGTCGTCGAGATGAAGCTCGGCAACATCGACCTGGGCCCTCAGTACCGCAGTCCGCACGGTCACCCCGCCGGGACCGAAGTCCTGGCCTGGAACCAGCAGCAACGCGCTCTGTACGGCTCCTCGTACCTGTCCAGCATCGAGCAGAGACCCGTCGCGTCCGCAGGACCCAGCTCCGTGCGCGGCTCCCCGGCACGCAACCTCCACTACGCGATCTTCGACTGCCTCGCGCCGGCGCCGAAGACGCTTTTCGGCGGACGGAAGCGGAAGAAGCAGGTCGTGTACGTGGGCCGCGGAGCCCGCACGTACGGGTTCATCGGGGAGTGGTTCCCCAGCGGCGTCGTCGGGTGGATGATCGGTCTTCGGACCGGACATGGCGGCGTTTTCTCTCCCGGCTCGGACAGCGCGGGGAGCGGAAGCAGCAGCGAGACTGCATGGGAGAAGGTCTGATTGGTTTATTTTTTTTCCTTTCTGTTCTTCTCGTTTTTGGTGTGGCGTGGGTAGGTATGGATTTGTCGACGGCGTGTCGACAAGGGAAGGGACTGGTCTGTGTTCTGTACTTCATGTTTTATGATTATCGTCGCTCGGCGTTTATTATTCTCCACTTTTTTTTTCTTTGATTGTTTGGTGGATAATGGGAACTACTTCGAAAACAAGGAAAATTACACTGTCCTCTCCACTATCTGATGACCCATCGACTCATAAATTTCGCTCTCTTTGTCTCTCATTGGAATGATGATGTTTCCAACATGAAATCTGGACCGGTCTTTGTTTCTGTTTTCCAAATCGCTTAATACACGTTATGTCACGTCCAGCGGTACCGTGGAACGTCCGTTTTCTTGAGTTGTATATTCACAATATAAAGGCCAGGTCATCCGGGGCAATCAATCAATCATTTGATGAATGGGGAGAAGGGAAAAGGTTGAAGAAAAAATGGATTGCTGGGACTTTTGAAAACGTTCTTTCCTTTTTTTTCTTTGCTAACCACCTTACTATGCGATTCTGGGACTAAAGATTATTACCTTAGGTAGCTAGTTACCTACCTACCTACCTACCTAGGTACCTGCGGTCGTGAGAAGATAATCGGTAATAATAGATTAATTAATTGATTAATAGAATATGGGTTTGTCCGATCGTATCGCCATCTCTCTCTTTCTCTCTGATGGGATAGTGATGGGATAGGATATATTTGTATTTTATATATCCACGGATAGATGGATATATCTACAGTGACCTACACTGACATGACCTACCCAGATGCTACTATATTACTCGAGTATTGCATACAGTATGTACTGTACATCTTTTCGAGAGACATACATTTCAATGACCCATTCATTCATTGCTCTTCCGTTCTACGCGGCACAGCCACCATACAAATCGACAATTGGATGAAAAGTCGAAGCAGAAATGATTAATAATTATCATAGATACATGAGTCGAGCCAAGGTCGGAGACGCATGAACTGGAACTGTATGGAGTACAGCGCGAGTCCTGGGTATCTATCCACTTAATCCAGTTATCATTCCCTTCGGCGTCTCACGTTGCCTTCGTTAATAAAGGATATCGACCGAGCTAATGGATATATATATCCTATATACTATATGCTATACATATGTGTTAACATCACAGATATGGATATCCTTCCCTTGAGACGTAAAATCCAAAAAAAAATTCGGCCCGTAAAAATATATAATCAATCGTACGGGAGACACCAGAGGCTCCCCCCTTATTTAATCAAGGGCTTTTTTTCCTTCCAATTTTTATCATATCCCAAATTCCAAGCCATTTCGTTTTTGTTTCGTCCCGTGTCATTTCGTTGCATTCTATTCCAATACAATTCATTTCTCCCGCCCGATCTCCAGGTCCTCCTGCTGTCCACCTTGCCCCCGCGCACCAGCAGCACCATAGACCACCTCCGGGTCCCTCCTCGAGCGCTTCACCCTCCCATCACCGACAACCCTCCTCCGCACCCAGATCATGCCCCACGACACCGCAAAGATGACCACCAGGGCGGCCAGCACCGCGAAGCAGATCCCCGCCACGCGGCCGCTGTGCTGGCCACCCTTGCCCGGGTCGAGGAACCAGTAGACGTAGAAGCCCTCGGTGGCGCGGGTGATGTAGGCGACGCAGAGGTAGAGGAGGAGGATGAGGACGAGGAGAGGGAAGTGGAGGAGGGGGTGGGGCGGGGTGGTGGGGAGGAGGATCTCGAGGAGGGAGAAGACGCCGGGGAGGGCGTGCTGCGAGACCTGTGGGTTTGAATAAGGCACGCTGTGGGTTAGCTAGGTAGCTAGCTTGTGCGGTACAGTGATTCCGGGTGTGGGTAGTTTATATATATATACGGGGTATGGGAGTATGGATGTCTGGGGAACTGGAACCTTCCAGGGAAGGAGGGTAAGGGGTAGGGGGATGGTGATCCGAAAGTTGGCATCGTTGCAAAGAATGTGAATTATCATTATTATTAGGGCATTGCAATTGCAACGGTGCATTCAATGGCATCTATCTCAATTTTTCAAGGGGTACGATTGGACATGAGGAAGCTGACAACGTACATTGCGCCACGTGTTGAAGGCGATCTTGTACAGGTCAACCTCGTACCTGTACAGGACCGCCCAGTAAATAATCAGCACCAGGAACGGAAACGTCGTGATAGTGGTGTAGAACAGGCTGTGGAGCGCTCGCATGAAGCGTGGCAGCCTGTCAAAGATCACCGAACGGCCTGTCCGCGCATAGCAGAGGGAGTGGAGGGACGCGACGAGGAAGTAGAACCCGTCGCTCCAGAAGGTGATCCAGGTGAAGTAGCTGAAGGAGCGGCCGATATCGCCGCCCTGGCCGTGCGTCCCCTCCCAGCCGAATGAGAAGAAGATGGTGAAGAAGATGTAGAGGGCGAAGAGAGCGCGGAGGGCGACGAGGGCTCCTGGGGGGAGGAGCCAGGAGGTCTCGAAGGGGTGGAGATGGTCGAGGGCCGGGTCGGCCCCGAACAGGCTGATAAAGGGGCGCATCTATAGGTATCTGTGTCTCTGCACTCTTTGCTCATATGTATATGCGGATAGTAGATATATGTACAAGAATCATAAGACCTGGCGATGCGCTTACTTCGCACGAGGGGCGGAGGAATGATGATGATGTGGAGAAGGGAGCTGGTAGCTCGCGGGCACGAGATCCAGGCGGGACGTCTCGTGCAGGCCCCAGGGGCAGCGATGACGGGATCGCCAAAGGGCTGAGATGATGATAACCCATGGCTTACGGTGAAAAGAAAAAGAACGACAACAGCTAAGCCTTTTCTGTAGGAGCCCTGCAGAGAGATACGGTCGACAGATGGCGTCCGAGGCAACTGTGCCGAGGAGTGCCTGGCGCGAAGCGGCCGGGACAGACGTCAGCGTTCCGCCGCGCCAGACATTTGATCTTCCACGACACGAGGCGCCCAACGACGGCCTCGACGTCATGCTCCGCAAGCAGAGAGGACGTGCACAGTCTGCAGTGGGTGTGTTCAGGAAAAAAAAACAGTGCTACTGGCTGCTAATGCGCTGCAGGAGATTATGCAACTACCCATGATAGATAGATGCGGGCGGTTCGAACGGCTTCCAGAACCTGACCGGAATAAATAGTCCTTTGGTCGAAGATCTCAACGGTCGTGGTTCGGGAACAAGCAACCGCTGCAACGGACCTGGCAGTCTGTTTCTGCAATAGTGGGATTTGGGTTATCGATTATCGCCCATTTCGTACTGAAACACGGCGAGTCGCGTCTCACCACCCCCTCTCGATCGCAGCCGCCTGGTGGGCTGGGCCCTTGTCGCAAGGGGACAAAAGCCAGCTGCGTCGCAGACCCCTCTTGGGGCGCAAACCGCATCCATGGAGGACCTTTGTTGACATCTTGACAGGCAGAGCTCGTGCTGTATGTACTTTTGGGCCTCAACGTCACGGTCCGGAGGAGCGACCGGACTTGGCAAAGGCTAGGGACGGGAGACCCAAAGCCTCCCACAACCAGGAATCGCTTTCCACACGCTGGACGGTCTCAGGTCGAGCGGTCCACCCGGCACAGGAGTTGAGACCGGGACGGACTCGCAGCAAGAGGCCGTGGTCGTCGGGGATCCGTGATGTTCAGGAGAAGGAGACGGCGGGCGGGCGCCAGGGACCGCCGGCGCCAGCCCCTGAAACGGCCGCTCCGCGTGGGGACGGCGCCGCGTCTGTGCTGCTGCGATCCTCCCCGTCGCCTTCGAGAAAGATCCTCCCGCCGTCTCTCCTCCCGCCGTCCTCCCTCCCACCGGGACACGCGACTGCTGCTCCCGTCCTGTCTGTTCTGCCGCCTTGTCTCTCGTTCCTGTCTGCTTCCATCGCCTGGCTTGCTGATCGAGCTGTCCGTTCGTTACCTTCGGGCCGTCTCTCGTTCACCTCCGCCCCCTCTGGGCTCCCCGAGCCCCGTTTCCCTTTCGTCCTGCATCACATTCACCACCGCTGCTCTCCGCGGACCTCACGCCCGCTCGACGACCAGCTTCGCGAGGTCGACCGCCCGATGCGAAAGAGGGACTCTCCAAGCGCTTGAGCTATCCTGCCTCCAAACGCGATCCGGCCCTCGATAGCTTTCCTGTCCATTTCTCTCGCGCAGCATCTTGTTTTTCTCCGTTGATTGCTTTTCACGCTCCATAAGACGCGGTATACGGTTCATCATGACAAACCGGCCGAATTATATTGACTTGGGCGCCGACTGCGGCGAGCTGCCGCGGATCGGGGTCCCGTCTCCTCGCAGGGAGTATTTCGACGGGGAGATCCCTCCGGCTCTCTCGCCTCTCGATGCGTTTGCTGCCCAGGGGCGGATGCTGGCCAGGCAGCTGGACGAGTCGATGAGGAGAGACCGGCGCATGAGCAGGCTGCCCCCCGCCAGCGTCGCGAGGTCGCTGTCGCAGCCCAGGTCGGGCTACTACCGGCCCGACCGCCCGCGAGGGATCACGCGGAGTCCCTCTCATGGGAGCAGTCCGGCGGTGGAACACCCAAAATTTAGGCCGCAGTCAGAACATCCCCGCCTGAGTGCTCTCTCGACCTTGGAAAGTGAGGACGGCGACGAGGAAGAAGGAGAAGAAGAAGAGGACGAGGATGATCAGAGTCCGTTGACAGTAAAGCCGCTGGCACCACCAACCGACTACTTCTCCATCCCGCGCACGGCATCACCAGAGGAGGATCTATCCCTGCGCAGGAATGATAGTAATAGCAACAACAACAATAACAATCATGGAAGCCACGACCTTGCTGCTCCCGCTGCCACGGGAGTCGCCGTTCCAGAGATCTCTAGGGGCTCCTCAACCGAATCTATTTCGAGGCCGAACGTCTCCAACACCCTTGTTCCTCCAGCCTCTCCTATGCTGCGGCCGCACAGCAGCAGCTCGAGGCTTGCTCACCCGGAGAGCTCGGACGATGACTACGCCAGCTCGACTGCCGGTTCTACGTTTTCCAAGCCAAGGAAGATGTCATGCAGTAGTGGCATATCGCACTCTCCAATGTCACCCTTCGTTCGCCCGCGTCCACGATCTCCATCCCTGAGCTCCGAGACTTCAAACACCGCACCTCACCTTCCTCGCCCTTCGTTTAACTTTTCTCGGCCGTTGAATAGATCAAGCACGAGTCTCTCAGCGCCATCACCTGGCTCTTCCGAACCTTGGGCCCCGCATCAGTCCAGTGGGTTGAACCGAGAAAGGAGACCAAGTCCGATCACTGTGCCGTCGCACTCTGGTGCCCCAGAGGACGACGTGCCCAAGTCAGCGGCTTCGTCGTATATACACGGGAAGCACTCACTTCCTCGCGGGCGCGCGGTCTCCCGGGACTCGCTTGTGTTTTCTGGCCTGCACACGCCGATTTTCGAGAGCACTCCGCCACATTCGGCACGCACTGACGAAACGTCTGCTCGAACGCCATCTCCGCCGTCTACATCACACGGATCGACTTCGAAGACTCCGGAGAGGTCGACACAGACGCATTCCGTTCACGGTTCACCTGAAAGAACTATCAAGCAGACTGAGACAGCGCAGTCGTCTGATCCTCCGCAGACTGAGAGGCCGACCGCAGAGACCACCAACCCTGCTCGGACGGTCTCTAAGAACGAAGACAAAGACGAGACCAAGTCTTTGTCCGCGGATTCTGGAAGCACAGTGCGGCCCCATACGGCCCATGCGGCTCACGGCGGAATCTCGGCGACTACGACCCTCACCGCGGAAGAGCATGTCCAGAAGGGCATCGAATGCCACGAGAAAGGCTCTTTGCAGGAATCTACTTACCACCTCCGTATTGCCGCCAAGCAAAACCACCCGACAGCGATGCTGCTCTATGCTTTGGCTTGCAGGCACGGCTGGGGTATGCGGCCAAACCCGCGGGAGGGCGTGCAGTGGCTGCGAAAGGCAGTGGACGCGGTAGGGCTCGATCTCGCCGACAGCAGTGGAACCTCCTCTGGCGCCTCTGGCAAAAACAAGGCAGCGGAGATCATGCAGCAGAAGGCCCTTCGTGCGCAGTTCGCCCTGAGCATCTATGAGCTCGGGGTTAGTCATCTCAATGGTTGGGGAGTCGAGCAGGACAAGTCGCTGGCTCTGCGCTGCTTCGAGATTGCAGCTCAATGGGGTGATGCGGATGCCATGGCAGAGGCAGGCTATTGCTACGCGGAGGGCATTGGTTGCAAGAAGGATTTGAAGAAAGCAGCCAAGTTCTACCGTATGGCGGAAGCGAATGGCATGAATATGGTGGGGAACAGCTGGTACGTACAATTCCAAAGTTACCCTCTCATCCACATGAGACTTGCCCGGACTGACTCCATACACCATAGGATCTACAAGGAGAAGTACATGTCTGATGATGATGAATCCAATTCCCACTCGCGTGGCCGTGGCCGACATGCCCACTCTTCCGATAAGAAGTCTCGCAACAAGTCACGAACTCGCAGCCTCTTCGGACGGAAGAAATCCGTCTCGACGAACCACTAGGGAGTTCCTGCCGGTTCTGCATGTGCGGCGCGCATGTGCAAGCATCAACTCCCACAGGCCCGGCGGGTTGCTGTGCTGTGTCAGCGTACATATCACATTCTCGGTGCACGTCAACCGATATTTGAAACAAAACTTCTGCTCAAACGTCTTCGTCGCGGGGCTTTTTTTTCCTTTTTTTCCTTTTTTTTTGCGCTTAGTACCCCCCCGAGGACGTGGCTTGGTTATGCTACGCGTGTGTTATCTGTGTCCAAGCTTCGTCCAGAGCTTATGTTGGTGTCGCGCTCCTTGGTCCTTTGCGTTTCCCATTTTCAGCCCGCGCAAAGCATGCAGGACGTTGTAAAGCGAGGGTTTCTATGTCTCGCGGATCTGCATACGTAAGGACTGGATCTGATTTCTCTCCCACGCTCCCACATTATTCTATTTCGTTCGATGGATACCCTATCTTTTCTACTGATCACATAATCTTTGCTTCTCTTCTCTCCTCTTCTTCCCTTCGCTCGTGTCGTTGGGCTCTCGCGCCTTGCCCGCAGAGATATATACATATCTGCCCTAATGATGTCCATGACGGTCACATATACCTGGAAATGCTCTTCAGCGAATGATGCCTCTCCACCGTATCTCGCCTTCTGCCCTGAATTTTGTTTGTTTTCCCAGATTTTTCTGTATGTGCGTCTACCTTGTGGGATCTTATCCTTCGCTTCGGTTCATATGTTTCCGTTTCTATTCTTCGCACAGTGATATTTGTGTTGGTTGCAATAGATCGTCCGGCTGTCGTTTTTTTCCCTGCTTTCCTTCAGACCGATTGGGGGCTGTTGGATTTGTGTCAAGAGTCATCATCTCGTGTATAGTTTAGCCAGGCAGTAGTATAAAAAAGGGGGGCTCTCGAGACCTTGTCTGTATATCTTGTTCAATCTTTCCAGTCAGTAGATCTCGCCGCAAGTTCTGCAGAAGAAACATCTAGAGATCAGAGATCCAGACCGCCCAGACCCGTTAACGGGACGATCCGATGTTACGCCTGCCATACAATGGTATCAACGAATTGCGAGCGGTCTTTGCCATGACTGCTCCGTAGGTGATAGGGCGGGGATAAAGTTGGTGCTAACATCCAATTGGGTCCGAGTCGTTTTAGGCCACACTGCCGCGCGGAGGCAAGGTCGTATTCTTTAAGACTCAACCTTCGTCGAAAATTTTTCTGTTCCAATTTCCAAGACAAGATGCAGGTCACGCGCGACGCGGTCGAGCACTTGCGGCTCGGACCTACAGAGTATCTACACAGTAGGCAGGTATATACGGGACTTGGGTAGCTCGCTCACACACGCCACTGCCAACGGTCTAGCTTGAATGTATTTGACTGGTGACGGTTGTGTCGGGTCGCTGGATCCTCTGTGCGGAATACTCGATGAATGATGTTGTCGCCCCTATACGGGAGTAGAGTAGTGCCACTACTCTATGGTGGCGGACAGAGGAAAAAGGATGCAGGCAGGTGGTCGGGAGGAGCGCCCAAGTGGGAAGGACTCCGACTTCCCCTCTGTTAAAGTGACGAGTGGACGGAGAACAGCGGGGCCGGACGGAGAAGGCCCGTCCTCCGGTCCTCCCCCTCACCCCGTGGGGAGAGAAGAGCGAGAGCCAACTCATCTGGTCGACTCCATATGTGCTGTCCGCTTCACGGTTCGCACTCTGATCTGCTTCCCGTGTTGATCTCGACTCCATCGATGGGCGGCTCATTCATCAGATGCTCGAACAGGTCGTACATTACTGTACATATATTACAGGGCCTCAACCTCCCTGACACACAGGGATCCCGATCCCTGCAAGAGATGACCAGCCCTGGGCGTTTCCGCGCGCTGTGTGGGGTCCGTGGCTTTCAGCGGCGATCAACAGGATTGGTTTGCATGATTTCAACCCCGGCATGATGCATCAAGCCATGCACGGAGGAGACCACCGCAAAGAGAAAAGTCGTACCTCCGCGGGTGGCCTGGTCCTGATGGATGCCGGACACCTCGACTCCGAGTTGACTACGTTACTACTGTGTATGTGCTGTACGTGTACAACACACGGGCCTTCGTACGTAGGTACCAACAGCCCAAACCTGGTCTACCCTACATTGGGTGTTTGCAATTGCTGTTGGTGTGTACGCTCTCCTGCTACTCCGTACCGCATATGGAGGACTGTACACTACTCTGCATGCATACTGCGGCGCAGCTGAAGCCAGGCCAGGAACGTCTCCGACGATTCGACATGGACGTGGACTTGGGACTCCGCGTCGTCGGCGTCCCGACTTCCTCACTGCGCGTGTCTGTGCAGTATCCCGCTGTCTGAGCTTTCCCCTCAGTGGCATGATGGAGCCCACTTTCAAGATCTCTTCCCTGCATCTTAGTCGAGTTGGTTCAGGGCTTGTCCACTAGGCCACGGCTACCCTAGCTAGGTATCTCGCCGCAACAAGGTAGAAGATGCACAGGCCAGCTTTTGCATGTTCCATCCTCGACCGCGTACGGTACAGCGCTCTGCCTCGGCCGGTCAGGACGTTCATATGTCTCTTGCTTTTCTTCTTTGTCCAGTACATACTTTTTTTTTTTTCTCTCTGGCCAGTGATGCATGCCGATCCGCTAGCAAGTTGACTTTGCATTGCATTGCACTGACCTATTCTTGGCTCCTCCGCAAATCTGGGGTCTGCAGCCCTTCCTCTCTGTCCAGACGCCGTCGCAGTGGGTGCTCTGCGTGACATGTGACGGCAATCTCCCCGAAGCGTTCGTCCGGGGCCATATTAGGTGGAACGGTCGACGGTCCAGCGGTGGAGTTTGTTGTTCCTTCATTTTATTTTACCCCCTTCTTGACTGTTCTCTCTCCTCTTCCTTCCTCCTCCTCCTCCGTCAGAGGCCCATTCGGTCTCTCGAACCGTTTCACTCTATGTGGAGGTAAGACAGTCCACGTTTCTTCCATTCTTCTCCCAGAGTGATTTTTTTTTTCGCCTCGACATTGGATCTGGACCCTTTTCATCTGGAACGCAAAGAATCTACCATTGAGAAGGATTTAATTAGGTACGTTCCATTGTCCTGCTCATGGCGACCAGAGGATGGGGTGACACGGTCTCCGTGCGACAATTGCAAACGGTGTAGAGAGCAGACGTTTGCTGATTGCATGCAGTTGTTCATACCGCCAACATCGACGCTGCGACCGTCAGCCTTCTGAGGCGTAAATTGTTACTACACGATGGCCGAGGAGAAGCAAGAAGTTAGTCAAGCCAGCGCTGCCGAAACCAACGGCGCTTCTGCGGCTGCTGCTGCTGCTGCTCCTGCAAAAGGGGGTTTCTTTGCTCGGCTTCGCGCGCACTATAAGAGATGGTGGTGGGTGCATGTAATTGCCTTGATAATCGTCGTCCTGGTGGTTGTCCTTCCGGTGTATGTTTCCCCCTTGAAGATATCCTGTTTAAATCGGTCTGTAGACAAGCTGACACACCCTTCCCCAGAGTCTACGTCGGATACCCGAAAATCGCTCAAGGGGACGTGAACGACTCGACCTTGACCATCACGCAGATGACCATCACCGACCCGGCCCCTGATTCCCTCCATCTCAACCTGACCCAGGTCATCGGCTCGCATAGTCATTACCACCCGTGGTTCGATGAGTTCGACGCGAACGTCACTCTGCTCGGCAGTGCCACGCCCTTTGCGGTCCTGCAGATCCCAAGGGTGCAGTCCAAGGATGGCGCCGTGGTCCGGGTCGACCAGCGACTGCAGCTGGACAATGTATCTGCGTTTGGAGAGTACTCGAAGGCTGTCATGCTGAACGAGGAAGTCAACTTGAACGTCTACGGAAGGCCGAAGATGAGGGAAGGGAAATTGCCGAAGATCACGGTGACTTATAACAAGACTGTTACCATGAAGGGTGAGCGTCAGAGACACTCTTCTGCTTTCCTGTTTGAGAATATCTACTGATGACGGATGTATTGAATAGGGTTGAACGCCCTGAAAGGATTTAACGTCACCGAATTCCAAATCCTGCTCAGCCAGCAACCGGACGGGTCCAATATGAACGGGACCGTCTACATCCCCAACCCGACGGTCATGACCCTCGAGATGGTACGACAATTCCCCCCCCCCCCCCCCCCCCCCCTACCCCCCGAACCAAAAAAAAATTCTTCTCAACCCTCCTAGCAATCTATCTGTATACTAAGTATCTCATACAGGGCAACCTCACCCTCTTCCTCTCCGTCGACGGCACCCCCATCGGCCAATCCTACCTGCAGAACCTGGTCCTCACTCCGGGGGACAACTTCGTCCCCATGCGCTCGACGGTCAACGAGACCGTCGTCCTCGGCATGATAACCAGCGCCAACGCCACGCACCGGAACGGCATCCTCCCCGTCGAGATCACGGGCAACTCGAGCGTGTATAATGGCAAGGAGCTGCCGTACTTCACGGAGGCGCTGGCGGCGAACAAGCTGACCGTCACTCTGGACGTGGGGAAGGCGCTGCTGGGAATCGGGTTGAATATTAACAGTACGTCGGGGTCGTCGTCGGGGTCGTCTGGTTCGAGTTCGGGAGGGGGATCGTAGTGCCCTTTTTTGTTCATTCCTTTCTTTGATTTTATGTTCTGTAAAAAAAAAGGAGAAAGATTGGGATGCTGATATTTGATGCTGATGTTGACATATTTGATACCAATATTGTGGATAGTAAACTAATGTACTAATCTACTGCTGCTGCGGATTACGCATCATGGTATCATGTGCCCGAACTACTGAAATCTGAACCTGAACCTGAACCAAATACGCAGAACGTTGCAAATGTGCAGAATGTATGTATACTGTACTGTACATATTTTTTTTGATTTCTCCCGTGCTTACTATCTATGTACTGTACCCATGCATACCCTTTGATTTGATTCGATTCTATTTGTTTCTGTAGTTATCTATCTATCTATCCATCCATCCATCCATCCATAATATATGTATTTTATTTATTTCCAGTTTCTCTTTTGTATTTTATCTTATTTTATCTAGTAAGTATTTTTTTTCTTCTATTTTGGATTCCTGCTGCGCTTATTTTTTTTTCCTGAATCGAAATCACTCAAACTTGGATTGCTGTAACGACAGGCCTAGATGACTAGACCAAAGGGGGTCGTTGGTTTATCTTGAGAACAGAAAACAAGGGGGTGAGCAATATAATAGTAGAACAAGCCTGTGTTACTAGCACGCCTATATGACAGGCTGCTGTGTGAGTCGACCACGAGGGTCGAAATCTGTCCGAAAGGAGCGTCATTATATACATGCCTGTCTTCCTGGGTTCCTGGGGATCATAGAATGGGATCATCGTCTTGGATCATGGGGTTGGATCGTGGGATTGGATCGTAGACGATCCATCACGTGACCTCCTTCCTAGTCCGTAACAATTGCCTACTAAATACTCAGCAGTAGTAGTAGTAGTAGTAGTAGTAGTAGTAGCCAAAGTCAGAGGAGCGGCGCTCGCTTATCCGATCACTTCAGGAGTTTGTGTGATGTGATATGATGTGTGACATAGTATTCTAATATGATAAAGATTGCCGACTACAGACTTGCTACTACTGCTATTGGCGGCCCCCCCCCCCCCCCCCCCCCCCCCCCCCCCCCTTCCCCCGCCGGCGGCCCCAAGTATCTATCTGTCTTTTTTTGATTGACTGATTGATTGATCAATGGACTACTATAGTATACTAAACTACTGTACATAGGCACTGCGGTTATATGTCTATAGACATCATCCGGTCGGTAAGTTCATAAAGTCGTTACTCTTGCAGTTGCTTTTTTTCTTTTCTCCCTTGTTCTTTTTCCTTTTCTTTTACCCTCTCCCAGTTATCCGGTCGTCCCATTCCTTGTTTCATCTTAAAATGGACAGACGAACAGAAACAGGCAGATATATTATTGAAGCAAGGACCCGATAAAAAAAAGATAATGTATGTATATGTGCAATCTGCTATTTATCTCACATTAAACCCTTCAAACCCTCCATTCAAAACCTAACATACCCCCTCGCCACGCCGTCGAAAAACGCCGTCTCGCTCACGCAGCTCCACGAGCGCTGGCGGCTGATGCCCAGCTCCGGGTCCGGGTCCAGGTCCTTCCCGTACAGGCCCGTCTGGCCGTAGGGGCCCTTGGAGCTGGGCATGAGCGCGAGATGATCGCTGCCCCAGCCGTTGGTGGACGAGACGTCCGGCGCGGGCCACGTAAAGTCCGACAGGGCCCGCGCGAGGTCGAAGTCGCCGTGCACGAGGCCGGTCGAGGGGGTGAAGATGTAGGGGCCGATGAAGAGCTCGATGTCGAGGGCTCGGTGGGTGTGGGGGTTCCGGTCATGACAGGTAGTATTATCATTGTCGTTGTTGTTGCCGTTGCGAGTGGCTGTGGATGATGAAGACGAGCGGTGCTCGATCAGGTCTCGTGCGCTCTGAAGAATGCGTTTGAACGTCGCGATGGCTTTCTCTGAGCTGAGAGCGTCGCGCGGGTAGCCGCAGATCCGGGCAGCGCGGACTTGGAGATCGCCGGCCCAGTGGACGATGTCCGGAGAGCTGAAGAGAGCCGGGCAGATGGACGGGATGGAGATGGAGAGGTAGGTGAGATGGGGGCAGGAGAGGAGGATCTGGCAGTAGTGCGGCTGTGGTCGTGAGGAGTAGGCAAGTTGGTCTGAGGTAGGGTTCGGGTCAGGGTCAGGATGGTCGAAGCCGTCGGCAGATAAAGGAGAATATTCAAGGACGCGGAGGGTAGAGCTCGAGGCTTCGACGAGGGAGACGATTCCTTGCATTCTGTTAGAGATCGTGACACAAAATGGATATTTGTACGTCAGGCATGAACTTACCAGCTATTGAAATGCTCGAGTTCCCTGTGACATGCAGCGCTTCGAGGCCCGTGGCCGTCCGCGCGATGAGCCGCAGATCCTCGTCCGTGATGGGCCGGAAGTTCGTGTTGCCAAAGATCTTGAGCTTCTTCAGGCTGCGGAAGCTCACTCGGGGATCCTCCAGCACCCGGTTGTCGACCTGGTTCGCAGGCACGGACAGCGCAGATTTCGTCAGGTTGATGGCCGTCAGCTCCAGCGACTCGAGGCCATCTTCCCGGAGCAGGTCCGCCCACCGCTCTGCGTCCCCGTATCTCAAGGAGACCCAGGGCATGGTGAGAGACCGCAGGTTGCGGCAATGCGCGAGGATCTTGAAGATCTCTGCGGTCGTCTCAGCCGTGTAGAGGCCGTTGAACCAGAGCCGGCGGACATGCTGTGCCAGGTCCGGACACTGCGAGACACAGCGTGCCGTCTCCCGGACGGCGTTGTATGGCTGTCGGTACACGGCCTCTCCGGAGGGAGGGCCCTCGAGCGTGGCCAGGTCGCGGGATTCGATCCATCTACGGAACACATTGGTCAGTATGGCTGATCGACATGCATCCATATAGATGCACGAGTCTTACCTCTCACTGCCTCTCCAGCGGCGGATGTAGAGTTCCTTCACGGCATACTCTAACGCCCAGTGCCTCCAGGTGGAATTGACCTGGCGGATGGAATTGACCGCATCCCAGCGCAGCGAGTCCTCTGGCCGCCGTCCGCGGACATACTTCTCCAGCTTGACGTGCTGGAGCGGCTGAGGCGCCTCCGTGAGGCCGTAGGAGAAGGTGACGGCATCCTTCAGGTTCAGGGCCGCTGCCTCTGAGAGGATGAGCGAGAGGATCTCGTATGGGATCCTGTCGAACACGGAGGGCATGGTGATGACGTTCCGTGCTGATGATGTCACGGATGACGGACCGCAGGTTGATATGACAAGGGCAGAGGCTTGCTGATGCCAGAGGACACAACAATGGTCATCAATTATGCACCAGCCATGAACGACAAGAGGAATTGGAAGAAAGCTGCCGCAGAAGAGTCCATCAGTCGACTGCCATGCTGGCCGTGAGACTGGGCATCTTATCTCCCGGCGTCCTCGCGGGTGGGAGGGGCGAGGCGCCATATATAGATCATCCTTTGATCAGAGAGTTATCAATCAGAGCGCGCGGCCGGTCCACAGGCGCCATTATTGGCGAGGAAAAGCTCCAGCGTCCAGGGGCGATGGCGAGGATTGCATCAGATGAGATGCTCTCCAGAGCGTGGGTCCGCCGACTCGAAGCGCCGGTGTGATCGACCGCCGGCGGAACAGATCCTCCACACCTCGTGCCCCGGACCAGCGCTCCGTCCAGCACCGGACCGCGCTTCCTCACAAGCCCTTCCTACGCTCCTCCTCACCGACAGACTGCAACGACATCCCAGCGACTCGTGTGGTTCCCCGTTGCCCTTGCGGCCGTCCTGTGATCGGCGGTCTCGCCGGCTCCTCGCGCTCTTACCCCGGTTGGTCGCGCGTTAGTCATCGATTCGGCCGCCAAGAAGGCCTGGATGGAGCAGATGTCGTCAGGCCGCGTTACGATGGGATAATGGGAATATGGGCGTGCACCGCCTGACCACGTCTGGCCGACCGGCCGCCGTCCGGAGACATCCAAGGCCTCCTTGTGGTCCCTCGGCTACCGTCACAGAAACCAGGGGAGGAGAACAGGGCGTGTCGGCAAGATAAGACGAGCATCCATGCGAATCGACCGGTCTTACCATGGCGGACGAGCTTGTACAGAGTATAAAAGAGCCAAGACGAGGGCAATGGCGTGTCCCAGGGTCTACATAGATACCTATCTCGGTAGGGAGAGATGGAGCCGGTTGATACTCTAGTCAAGTCTCGCCGTTTGGGGAGCTTGTCTACTCCGTACAAAGCAGGACGGTTGGGCCTGGAATCAGTGGATATCCACCGGCGGGTGTCTCACGTATGGGTACAACGAAGCAGCATAACATGTGTCATCCGTCAACCCCGGCTCTGATATTCTGATCTGGACATGCACGAGTCGCATGCGGCACTTGCGTGCTCACTACTCTGACACCGCCTGGTGACTAGGATTCTAATCTGAGCTAAATTCTCTTGGCTGCGAGGACCCTTTTGCCTCCTTCTTCTTGCTTTCCTGGAAACCGCTGAAACCGGAATCTTGCGAGTATCTCTTCCATCCCGGACACCTACAACCTGGAGAGAGGAACGATCACATATCATGCAATGTGTTGTATCCCGTCTCGATCAGACTCCTCGGGCCCCTTGCATCAGCGGCGATGTGCCAGTAGAACAGGCCGCCCAGCTTCATCTTCGTGACAAACTGGGCCTTCTGCTGCACCGTCCGGGGCGTGTCGTACGTGACAAACCCCCCGTCGCCGCCGGAACAGTATGCCGCCCCAACCTTATCATCGTGGTGCTCCGTCGCGCCGGGCCGGGGCAGCTCGCTGTAGTCAAACACCCCGTCTTCCCCTCCGACGCCAGAGTAGGGCTGACCGACTTTCTCGGCCCCCAGGAACGAACGGCCATACACCGGCACGCCCAGCAGGATCTTCTTCGGGGTCACCCCTTGCGACAACAGGTAAGAGATCGACGATTGGCACGATATGGTAGCCGCATCGTTGTGCGGGCGTGAAGGCGTGTACAGCTGAGCCTGGTGGCCGGTCCGGTTCGTCCATGGGCCCGCAAAGTCGTACGCCATGATGTTGATCAGGTCCAGATACTTCTGCGCGGCAGACAGATTGATGTTCCGCAGAGCCCACTCGCCTGCAGGAAGGGCGGTGGTGAGAACATACCGTGGTGCGGGCATTCCCGCCCGCAGTTGGGAGAGCAGATACACGTAGTCGAGACCTTGCTGCGGGTCTGAGGGGTGTTCCCAGTCAACTGGTAGATCCTTGTTAGCACTAGATGCATCCGTCAGAGAGCAGCCGGAGGGCGGATATGTATATTACTGTCAATCCCGTCTAGACCAAATCGATCCACCAACTCCTTGGCGGTCCGTACAAAGGTCTCTACCGCAGGTCGATTCCTCGCGACGCTGGCGAAGTTCTCGCTGCCCTTTCCTCCTCCGCCGACGGAGAGGATAACCTTCATCTGGGAATACTGCTGCTTCAGCTGGGCAAACGCTTTGAGGCATCCGTGCGTGCCGTCGACGGGCATCTGGGTATCGGCCCACTCGTCACTCAGCTGACAGGGCTACAGTTAGCTAGCTTGCAGGTTCGTCTGGCAGACCAAGGGAAAGCAACATAAACTGTGCCATCTTCTTTAACCCTATATAAAAAGGAGACGACGCAGTTAACAGCTGTGGTTCGACAAACAATGGCATAGTTTCATTTTTTTGGAGGAGTTCTGCTAGTACCAGGCAAAAGCGTAGAAGATGTGCGAAATAAACCCCAACCTTAGTGACGACGGGGGTTGCTTCTTGTATATCCTCCAATTCGGGTAGTAGGCTGCATTCGCATAGAATGGGATTTCGTAAGAGGGTCGAGGTCTGTTGGGATCCCTGGGCGGCCGTTCGGGGCCTTGGGGCTTCGGCGAATTCGCCCAACCGCATTGTGAGAAGGCAGACCCCATGATGGTTGAGTACATTTGTCGATCAAAAAAGAGAGACCCTGCTCAGCGCTGGATCTTGGATCTCTCAGATCCTTGTTTCCCCTTAAACGCAAGGGCCACACCCAAAAAAAGATACAAGATCCGAAGAGGGGAAAGACGGCACTGTGGATGTCTTCCGGATCACGTGTGTAGAGGAAGTTTTCTTCTTCCTGCCCTGGATGGACGCAACAACAGAAACAGAATGAGACGAGTTATCGGGTCGAAGAAGAAACAATGTGAAGGAAGACAAATTAATTATACTCAGGTACGGCAGGATGGCAGCTGGGTGCCCAGACGGAGCTCAGCATCCTGGTGCCTCCACTCCATCTTCTCCCTTGCTCGTTAGCGGATCGTTCGAGGTGGGATCTCCTCAATATCGCATCACGGCAAACCACACGGAGGCACCTGGGGAAGCGAAAACCTGCTCGACACTATAGGCCTTCGGAGGAAACGAACCCACACACCCCACAGGAGGAGATGATGCTACTTGTCTAGCTAGATGCAAAGTAGCTCCGCGCGTCTCGTGAGCTTAGGGAGAGATGCATATGCCGTTGAACCTAGAGAGGGGCCCTGAGGGGTGTTCGAAACACTTGCAGATTCGCGATCGGATCCGCTTATGCGGCACGCCTCTTCTCGCACATCCCAAGAGGTAGGATTCAAAAGGAGTTCTGTTGGAACCGGTGTGAGGTCCGACCCATCTCAACCGACAGGGATCTCAAGGCAGGCTGACGACCTAAGAGAACTAAGCTGGTCACGAGAATTGCAATGGCGCGCGTACCCTGCTCCAGTCTGGGTTCAATGTTCTAGAAGGTGAATCTGCAAGGATCGTAAAAATCCACCATAGCAGATCGACAATTCCTGACTTGGATAAGGGCCGCGTCGAGTGCTACACCATAACAGGAAGGCGATGCTCTGGCCCTCTGGATCTGGGCGAAAAGAGGGGAATGGAAGAATTTGACTTTTCTGAAGAGGCTCCCCCTCGGATGACCTCCAATCTGAGTGCTCGCAGCCGCGGCAGTGAGTTCGCTATCACCTGCATGACTGAGCTTCAGGAGGCGACTAGCAGTGGGGAGGAACGTAGCCAACCGCGCCGCAGAGCTCATTATTTGAAAGCAGGCATACGTCCAACGATGCCACGCTGTGAAATATGTCGTGCAAATATAAAAAGAAAGATGCTGCTGCTTCATAGGAAACAGGGTCAAAAGAAAGTAGACTGTGGGCCCGAACGTATTCCGTTTTCCGTACATCATACTGGATAAAATTCCAAGGGCAGTTCGATACTGGCGTAACCGTGTGTGTACAGTAGTGTGCCTTAGCAATAGGAAGAAATCGATTGCACCAGTCATCTTTGGCACTAACAAAAATCAGAATGCACCCCACACTTTGGAGGACATGGACCTGGACTAGGCACCGGTCAAGTGTCAAATCCATTTGACAGTCACGGATTGGCTGCTCCGTGCAGCGCCGAGGATTTGCATTACTGCTGCAAGGAAACAGTTGAGCAAGGGGTCTTAGATAATGCTCGTAGATAATAGGCGGATAATGCTCCGATGGTGACCATGCTAGAGGCTCGAGGGCACACCAAATGAGTATACACAGGGGGTCTGGGATACCTAGACATAATGCATGAACAATGATGGAAGCCCATAGTCTCAATTCAAGTGTTCAACATACTCAGATAGAGATCCCGTAAAGTGTATCGGGAAACCTTGAAGACTGACATTGTCTATTGCCGTAACAATAAGCCTCAACAAGACAGTGGGATGAAGTTGAACAGCATCTAAGCAGTCCGTGCGGCTGTGTCACCTCTTCGAGGGTTCCCTTGCAAGAAGATTGCCTGATGTAATTTGCTCTGGAGCAATTTCCATACTGGGTCGACTCTCCTTGGTTCATTGATCCAATTATTGGCAAATAAGTATGCGACCGCACGCCTCATCTTCAAGGCTCGCAGTAGCGGTATAATTGCAAGACTTAGAACATCCTGGCATATCGATGCTATGCATACCGACACAACTGCTGGGGTTCTGTGAGAGACCAGAAAGCGTTGGAAAAGTACTCGATTGGCTGACGAAGAGTCCGAAGAGAAACTTCTAACCGCCTCTTGGTTTACTCTGCCAAGCAAGGCTTGTAGTTGAAGCTGTCTCTAGGGCCATAATATTATAATGTATGCAGTTGGCTTATTGTTCTGAAATCTCGTTCGCATCCGAGGATTGAAAGCTTTTGTGGGATAAAGTGCACGGAAGAACTCCAACCTTTGGTGGGTGGCACGTGGGGAATCGCCGACTGCCGTCACTGCCGGCTGCCGCTGTCTGCTCTTGGCACTCTCCACAGCTGCAAAGCAAACAGCCGGTCGAGGTCTCGAGCTGGCCCTTTTCTAGCTCTACATCAGTCTCGTCATACGCTCACACATTAGCTGCCTTGACTCATTATTTGCGGCTTCTATTTTCCTGAGACCCTGAATCGACTGTCTTTAGATCTCTCAGGAATTATTAGAATTTGCCACATAACCCGTTCAGCACCGTTCAATCGGAAACCACGCGCCCTTCGCGGTTGAGCACTTGCCTTAGCTAGGTGCATTCTGAAGGAGCGGGCAGGCCATCGGCACTTAGAAAAGCTACCTTACTTTGGCTTGCATCCGGTCCTTCATATCAGAACTTTCTCCTTGGCAATAGCCATTGCCATCTGTCTGTACCATGACCGCAGACGTCCACAGCATCGCTCAGCGCATCATATCCCCCGATTGTCCTCGGGACCCCAACTTCAACAACTTTTCCTTCATTCCCTTCCTACGCAAGAGCTTCGGCTTCGGACTTGCGAGCGATGTACCCGTCTGCAAGGCCTATCGCGAGGGCCACTGCCCCCTTGGACCGACCTGTCCGGATCGACACCCGACGCCCTCGCGGGTGACAACGTCGACCACGACCGCTTCAGGCATTGCCCCCTCGGTAACCCACGGCTCCCTCGTCTGCAAGCACTACCTCAAGGGCCTGTGCAAGAAGGGCTTCAAGTGCGAATACCTCCACGAGTACAACCTGCGGCGCATGCCCGAGTGCCAGTCCTACTCGCGTTCCGGATACTGTCCCAACGGTGACGACTGCTTGTACCAGCACGTCCGGCCCGAAGCCAGACTGCCGCCATGCGAGAACTACGATCGCGGGTTCTGCGAATTGGGGCCCTTGTGTTCGAAGCGCCACATCCGTCGGCGCATCTGTCCGTTCTACCTGGCGGGCTTCTGCCCCGAAGGCAAGGCATGCCAGGAGGGAGCCCATCCGCGCTGGACGGAGAATCTTCCCAAGCCTACGCCGAGGGTTGAGAAGACGGAGGAAGAAATTGAGCGCGAGAAGGCGTTGATCAGGGAAGAGCAGGAGAAGGAGGAGGAGCGAGAGAGGGAGTGGAGGAGGGCACGCGGAGGTGGTTTCATGCGTGGAAGATACAGAGGACGAGTCAGATGAACGACGGTCTGCTTTGTTTTCTCAGAGTTTGAAGTTTTCTCGAGCATGGAAGAGCTTTCTTGGTTGTTGCTATCGCGGCTACACGTATGAACAGCATTTGCTCCGCGGTGCTCTGGAGGCTTTGGAGTTGGAAGGGGTTTATGTTTCTCAAGAGAAAGAATCTAGTTATGAGATATCCAGTGATTAAAATCGGCAACTTGAGTCACGTTCAGCTGCAGGTTTACTCGTCTCTCATCTCTTGTGCAATAGCTTTTCGATAACTTAGAGCTCAACATGTCTTTAGCTCTCTACCCTTAAACCACCGACTCAGTATGCGTGAGACAGAGATCCCGAGCTCAGTCAACTCATGCTTGCCAGAAGGATAGCCGACAAAGGAATGTAGAGGATGGTGCTGATCCGCTTTCACCCCGGATCCAGGTAAAAGATAGGTGTGCGGCTCACCGTGTCCACCAAGATAGTTACTGTATATCAGGTCTTTCATCTCAGTCTAGCTTATTATCCTCGCATTTAAGATGCCAGCTTCTCGGGGCAGAACAGGGAGTAACGATGGTCTGCTCCTGCACTTGAGCGTTATTTGCGACTGAGGGGTGTAAGGTGTTAGGAGGGATTTATATATTGACCCCATGATCCACGCAGAGTGAGGAGACGGGCGTAGACAGGTTTCGTTGCTGAACGTCCGCAGCGGAGGTTCAATTGCTTTTAGGAACTCGAGAGTAACGGCTTTTGTGAGGGGAATCGGGGTTGTGCAGCGGGTAGGAGACGGTACCAGGGTCGAGCATGAACTCCAGACAATGCTTTGTCAGCTTGCACCTTCGGCGGGCAGCATGACATCACCACGGGCGGTTGATTATCAAGGGATATATCAGCAGCACGGAATTATTGTCTATCCTCCTTACCCAGCGTGGCCTGAAGAATTGGTTATGTAAGCCTTATGAGACCAGGATCCACGATTCGGCGAGTGATGATCGGGATCTGACTGGCCGCTGCCCGAGGCCAGCTCCGCATTTGATGTTTATTTGTCATTGTTCCGTAAGATCATGCTCCCCAGCACGATCCCTGGTTGGCCCGCACCGTCGCTGCTCGCGGGCCTGAAACTGCACCTGCAAACGCCAAACAAGCTGCAATGCCATGGTGGAACTAGACTTTCTGACTTGCTGTCTACGGAATTCCATGGAAACAGCCGAGGCCGATATGGGTGTGAGTAGTGAAGGGGGTTACTCCGGCGAGGGGCATTCTAGCCCATCAGTGGGGTCACTCGACGGAGCTCCCGCCCCATATAAAGCGAAGCTCTCTCCCAATCCTACTTGAGATCTGGCAATCTGTCCTGGTTGTGCGAGTTAGACTTTTCTGTTCAATTGCTCTCAGACGGTTCCATCTCTTTTTAGAGCTTCGTTGAATCATCATAGACTTTCACCATGGCTCCCAAGATCGCAATTGTCTTTGTATGTCTTCTTCCATGATACCCCGCGGTTGATCTGGGATTTCTAGCGCCCTCCTTGATGACGAATGTTAGACTCACACTTGTGTCCTGCAGTACTCCATGTACGGCCACATCCAGAAGCTGGCCGAGGCCGAGAAGAAGGGCATCGAGGCTGCTGGCGGCTCTGCCGATATCTACCAGTATGTGGACGCAGGTGCACCCTTTCGAGGAACTTTTGAGCTGATAAGCACGGATAAGGATCCCTGAGACCCTGCCCGACGATGTTCTCGCCCTGATGCACGCTCCTCCCAAGTCCTCCTACCCCATTGCGGAGCCAGAGAAGCTGCTCGAGTACGATGCCTTCCTCTTCGGCATCCCGACCCGCTACGGTAACTTCCCCGCCCAGTGGAAGGTTTGGTGGGACAAGACCGGCAGCATCTGGGCCAAGGGCGGTTTTTGGGGCAAGTACGCCGGTCTCTTCGTCTCTACTGGCACCCTCGGCGGTGGTCAGGAGTCTACCGCTATCGCTGCCATGAGCACTCTGGCCCATCATGGCTTGATCTACGTTCCTCTGGGCTACAAGACCGCCTTCCCTCTCCTGACCAACCTCTCTGAGATCCACGGTGGTAGCGCCTGGGGTGCTGGCACCTTCGCTGTAAGTCTAACCCATTCATTTTTTATACTCACAAAACATAGTTACTAACCCCCTATTCAAGGCCGGTGACGGCTCTCGCCAACCAAGCACTCTCGAGCTCGAGATTGCAGAGGCCCAGGGCAAGGCCTTCTACGAGCATGTTTCCCGGGTCAACTTCGCGTGACTATATGGTCGGGAGCAGGAAGAGCAGAAACCCTCTACCTCCGCGAAGACCGAACCCAATAAGGCAGAGAAGAACGGAGACGGGAAGGGAGAAAAGAAGAAGGAGAAGAAGAGTGGGGAGGGACCATGTGGTCTGCCAACGAAGTGCAATATCCTCTGAAATATCGGAGCCCATATATACCCCTTTACTCCTCTTTTCGTCATGATACCAATCTTGGTACTTCTCTAGTCTCACGTTTAGAATGGCCCCTCGGATTTATGTATGTACAGACGCTCTTTAGATTCCCGTTACTTAGAGCAGTCTAATTGAATGATAATGAATGTCCAATGATTAGAATAGAAGCACCTGTGCACTGCTATTTATGTACATCGAGTGAGCTATATCCGTTATGGAGATTCGGAGTATATGTCCACATAAACTGTAAGGCAAGAATAAGCAAACATAAGATAGTGATTGACTGCTATATGGGTATGTATGTACATAGAAAGGTTCAAGGAAATGCCAGATGTTCGTATGTCATGACCGTTTAGATCCTAGTCATGATGAAATATGTCCAGATGGGTATTGTCGTGAGTTGGCTATCATCAGATATATGCAGATGTACTTTTTTTAACAAAAACCAAGGATTGACAGTGAAAGGCTTGCAAATAGGTAAGGATGTGATGCTGCTGGCAAAGTGAAGAAAGTCCGCGCTGGTAGCAGTCTGAAATATTCCCAGCTCGTGTTGTTGAATGACTTTCATTGATCACAAAGCCCCACCTAACAACATCAATACACCTTTCTGGTGAATGAAAAAAAAAGGGCCGAACCATAGATATAATGCGCGACTGCAGCATGTTTGCCTGCATGCTGTTCAAATGATATACAGTTGTAATATCGATACGTAAAATACATTATCCGGCGCCGCTCTCCAGCGGTTGTGGCAGCGCAACGGGTCATGGGGAGTACCGTACTCCCACGCAGTGATGGCTCTAGTTCCCGCTGGCTGCGGCGGGACATGACGATAGAGCTCCGCTGCCTGCTCCCTCCCACCTTGGACTTCCACATACCCACCTGCATACCCTGGCTGCTACATCGCACCCACTTCCCACTTTCTTTTCTTTAACCGTTATGAGTGCAGGCGTCGGATCACCCTGAACCTTTTTCGAAGCCCATATCTCTGTCCTGCGATCCTTATTCCTCAAACATGCCGCCCTCCCGGCCGATTATCCTTCGGTTCGAGAGCCGCAATGGTCAGTTCCGGTTGACGGTCAACCCGACGGATCTCTTCCCGTCATTGCAGCCAAAGGTGAGCTTTCATGGAAGTTTTCTATTTAAAGGCTGTCAAATTAGCGCTGGTTTGTCATGTATCAGTGTGGCACTAATTCAGTTCTATCCTTCAGATTCTGGAGCATCTACCGCCAGATGTCGAACCCTCCTCGATAGTGCTTTCCAACAAACCCATAGGAACTGGTGGGGAGGAGAGATATCTGAATACCCTAAATGGTGTTTCTATTGAGAGGGTTGGCCTGTCGTAAGTTATATCATGGACGTCTGATCAAAAGTTGTCGTCCGACTCTTGATTTCTGACGCCTGTCGTTTCAAGACATGGAGACAAGCTCTATGTTGGCTACCAGGAGAAAGCAGCGCTCGCAAACGGAGCGGCGAACGGTCACCCACGGGGGATTCAAGCAGAACCGCGCCGCCTCGATGGAGCTCCTGTGCCGCAAAGGGAGCCAACCGCCGCACCACCGCCCACTTCGCCTACCGCCACGATCAAAAACCCGTGGGAAGTCGTCCAACAGTCCCCCCTTGACGATCTGCTAGACAAGAAAGATGGAAGGATACGGCGTAATCGCGACCCGAAGATGTGCAGACATGGTCCGAAGGGCATGTGTGATTACTGCATGCCGCTCGAACCCTACGCGCCGGAGTACCTGTCCGAGAAGGGGATCAAGCACTTGTCGTTCCACTCATACCTTCGGAAAATAAACACATCTAAGAACAGGCCCGAGCTTGGAAGCTCGTACATGCCACCACTCAGCGAACCGTACTATCGAGTAAAGCGAGATTGTCCCTCGGGCCACCCACCCTGGCCGGAAGGAATCTGCACGAAATGCCAGCCGAGCGCGATTACTCTCCAGCCTCAGGAGTTCCGGATGGTCGACCATGTCGAATTTTCGTCTCCTGACCTGATCAATTCGCTGCTGGACTTCTGGCGAAAGTCAGGGACTCAGCGGATAGGCTTCCTTTATGGCACTTATGAGGAATATACAGAGGTCCCGCTAGGGATCAAGGCTGTTGTTCAGGCCATCTATGAACCCCCACAAACGGGCGAGGTTGATGGGGTGACGCTTCATGAGTGGCACAACGAAAAGGATGTGGATGAAGTGGCTCGGTTATGTGGTCTCGAGAAGGTTGGGGTAATATTTACCGACCTGCTTGATGCCGGGCGTGGAGACGGATCTGTCATTTGCAAACGGCACATCGATTCGTATTATCTCTCCTCCCTGGAGATCGTTTTCGCAGCTCGGCTGCAGGCTCAGTATCCGAAAGCGACAAAGTGGAGCGAAACGGGTCGTTTCGGCTCGAACTTCGTTACTTGCGTGCTCAGCGGAGATGAGAAGGGCGCAATTTCTGTCAGCGCTTATCAAGCCTCGATCTCAGCAGTTGAGATGGTGAAAGCGGACATAATAGAGCCGTCTGCGGATCCTTCCGTAATGCTTGTCCAGTCAGAGGATGAGAATGAGGTGGGCAAGAAGGTCCGCTATATCCCTGAGGTGTTCTATCGCAAGATCAATGAGTATGGTCACAGCGTCCAGGAAAACGCGAAGCCTAGCTTTCCTGTGGAATATCTTCTGGTTACTTTGACCCATGGTTTCCCAACGGAGCCGAAGTCGCTTTTTATTGACAGCAACTTCCCCATTGAGAACCGTGAAATCATTGGAGAGAGCCAAGAGCTTCAACATGTCGCCAGGAAGCTTGTCTCTCATGGAGATCCCGACAAAGCCATACGTGGGGTGTCAGATTTCCATCTCCTGTGCTACCTCCATGGCTTGGGCACTTTCAACAAGGTGAGTTATTGAACCCCCTGAAGTGTCTTTTGAAAACGCGTATCTTTTATTCTGGGGCTTCCAGACTTACCGTGATTGTAACAGGAGGAAGAACAGCTCCTATGCCGCGTCGCGACGACCCGTGAACCCGCGGAAGGTCTGCAGCTGATCAACACACCCGGATGGGCGACTTTGGTTACAATACTTCAGGAGAGCGGTGAGCGGCCCCCCAAGCGCCCTTGGCCCTTCACGGCCCAGGATTCTCTCCCGTCTTTGCACCAGAGACGTCGTCACCTTCCATCAAGATCCGAGTCTCCGAATTCAGACAGTGAACATCTTGCTAAGAGGTTTAAGGGAGCTAGCCTAGAATAACGGCCCAAACTGCTTCCGAAACGCGCTTGGCTACCTGTCTTCCGATCAGTAACCCTTTGACGAACCAAACATGATGTCGTATAATTTCCTCAATACGATATCAAATTTACTCGTCAGTGAAATGCCCTCTTACCTTACATTTCGATACCCTCCCTCCAGCTCGTGAGCTACCGTCCCTGGGTCAATATTTTATGTTGTTACCCTGACCCCATGCGCGTCTCCATAGTAGCGTCAAAATACTCGGCGACTAGGAGATCATTCACGCTGAAGTTTTATTGATGATGACACCGGTAACTCTTTCCTCCGCCTTTGGAGAACCATGTTCAAAGGTTTTGCAGAACGGTGCAGATACTTGCTTAAGGTGTGAGAGGAATGTTCCTCTGTGAAGCCCCGGGCTATCTGAATGAATTTATCTAAAAAGTCATCATTATCTTGGGAAGAACAGTCTACATGGTTATAAGCTCCAGGCGAGTAGATGCTGAGATCATCCTAGGTCATGCTAGTTATTATCATGATCATTATTGCACCGGACTCTGCGTATTTTATTTAAACTTTGTAATGTGTCATTTGTTCGTAGGAGTCGTAAAGAGAAGCAGCCGGGAGATGGATTATCAACATGGTGAACAGGATGTCAAACGCTGCTATTGCCAATAACATGTCACATTTCAGATGGGATAAAAATCCGAAAAGCAGAAGAATTATAGGTACAAAGGACGAACTCCCAGTTTGTAGAGCTACCTCGGTAACCTCACCCTTTCACAAGCTGCCCCAGTCTGTCCTCCAATATCTTCCGGCCTTCGGGCGATTTCCACACCTCGTGTGGAGCACCCTCGACGACATCGAAAGCGACAAGCTTGTCCGTGATCTTGCTCAGACTTTCCTGCCTCTTGGCCCACGTCTCGCTCCTCCTCACCTCCACCCCCGAGCTGACCACCACAAGCGGCGTGTCCCGCGACTGGATGCGCGCTCGCGAGTTCGCTCACCGTCATGGACTTTGCGACCAGGTTCTCCTGCAGCTTGGCCTTGATAAACCGTCTGCCCTGGTACGCGCTCCGGCCGAACACGCGGTCCTCCCTCGTTCAGCCCCTGAAAATGGCGCCTGCCAGCCAGTCCAGGCCCAGCGGGGAGATGAGACCCCCCCAGCCAGAGCAGGAACCCTCGACCACTCTGGCCCAATCTGGGCAAATAGTCCTCATGCAGCGCGTCGATGATGACGAACAGGATCATCAGGGCTCAGATAGCCAGTTCTACTACCCCCCCCCCCAAACCCGGTCCAAGCAGGCGGGTTCGTCCGTTGGGCTCCTGGGATCTCTTGCCGGAGTTCTCTATGCTGGAATGGGCATTATCCTCATCTTGTGATGATCTGCGATCACTGCCCTCTGCTCGACGTTGATCGTCGCCCTTCTTCGCGCCCCAGAGTGAGGCCATTGTTGTCTCTTCTGCGTCAGGAATCCCTTGAATATAAGGACGTTTGATAACCGATGTTGGTATCAGATTTCAGATAAAGAGAGCGGTATACTTAGTACCCCGTCATGAAACGCGACCTAGATAAATGATCGTGAGGAAAGAGTTGGAAGGCTAGTATCGCGATCAGGGTGGAGACTGCCGACGGTCCTCATCAGCAGGACCTCTTGTCAGTCAGATCCCCTTCCCTTTTCTCTCCCAATTCATCATTATTGAACCCTGAAATGTCGACTGTTTCCTATGTCCATGTATTCGCGATCCGGCGAAGCTCGAACACGCGTGACGTCATGGGTTTGGTTGAAGGTGGGAGTCATGTGATCCTCTGCAGGAGGTACTGTACATACTGTACATACCTCTGGGGCTTATTATTCTATATACAAGTACTGAATAGTATCCAGAATAAGGGAAATAGACGTATCTAGCGAGTTTGAAAGCATGATCAATTTTCTTTAAAAAACCCGTTGGCTGTCCTAGTCACCCTGTACATTATCATGTCCTAAAAATTGAGCCTGTGCTAAGACCCTGCTGGGTCAGTAGGTAAAGAATGAGGCAGACTCTTATTGAGATATAGAATGAGCTCAGACCTCTGGAAGGCCCTGATGCCAATTCTATGATGATAGTACTTAGCTATGCTAGGCGCTGAACCTTCCGTACCTTTAGAATCAATTCTGTTGAGTGTCGAAAAATATTATATAATACTGCCGCGATCCTAGAATCCCAGTGTTCAAAAGAGACGTATTGATGGCCTTATGCGATTCCTTGATAAGGTTGTGCGCCGGGCAATGGACGTCCAAAAGAAGGGGGTCGCTACACGTATCCATAGAAGTATAGTTGACCCGCTTTGCATGCGTATACAGTACATAGCACTACTTCATTAATACCTGCTTGCATTGTCTAATCAGGTAGGTACATAGTCCCTGGCGGGGACTCATGATGAGGCTTGTCCGTTTGTAGTCATTGACGCGTGGTTAGGTCACTGATCCTGCCCTTGGTAGGGGGTCAGAACGACTGGCAGTCTGGACTAATAATTGCTTTTCGAGCGCAGGGCAGGGCAGGCAGATAATTGAGTGTATCCCTGCATCATCGCCCCAACTGATTGATAGCTTTTGGCCAGATTTGAGCAAGTCAGTACCTGGATCGTAAGTGTCTAAACTGTGAGACGAGGAGTAACAACGACGAAAAAAAAAATTTCTCACACTCGAGAATGGAAATGAGGAAGAAATTTACATCGAGCTGACGATCTGAGAGGATCACCCTATCACCCTAGTCAGGTACAGTATCCATCGGTTACGCGTGCCTCGCAACCGCTGTTCCAAGCGGGTTGGCCTCTAGATCGTGTTAGGAGAACTGTAAGTAGCGCTGGAACCGTGGGTGGTCTTTGGAGGAGAAGACTGAAGCTTAATAAGTATTATCAACGTGGGCGATACTCGTGTTGGCCGGTGGAGGAGAGAGCAGATGGTAGACTCCCTGGGGAAGGGAATGGGGCGATCCACGTCGGATTAAGGGCGTGGAGCAGGCTGGTTTTTTTAACCGCCCTATAGTAGTGACTATCAGGTTAGCAACACGGAATTAAAGCATAGAGAGCGATGTGCGATGGCTCCTCTGCGGGGTTCCAACCTTGAAGCCGTCGGTTCCCTGGCCGAAGACCGCAGGAACCGCGACAGAAACTCCAGCCTCAAGAGGGACTTTGAATTTACAGCCTCCAGGCCTTGCGTGGTGGTTGCGATGGCGGTCTAGATCACTCAGCGATCAGGATCACGTATGCGGTGTGCCCGCTCTCCGCCAGCGGACGATGTCATGGAATGGTGGGGATCGTTTCTATCGCAAAAGTCGCCGGGCCTTCGCTGGCCTTCTGTGCTTGTCGCCCGCAGCGCCTTGCCAACCGGGAAGAACACTCGATGCACGCGAGACATTAAATCGGCCTCTCTAGAACACTAGAAGAGGCATTTCGTTTTATCCCCAGGCTGCTGGTTGGACGACACTCCTGCACGGCGGAAGCCCCCTCTCAAGCAGAAAAGAAGCCGACAATCAGACAGACAACATGAGCGAGCTTCAAAAGTCGTTCGCCAAGGCACGGCTTGCCCGACTGCCGCCCGAGCCCCCTCCACTATTCGACGACCTGGACAACGAGAGAGATGCGCAGGCGACGCACCTCCATCAGGACGGTGGCCATGACGATGATTCTTCCTCGGCCTCTTCGGCGTCGTCGACTGGGACGGTGGTCCCGTCGCCAAGCAAGAATCTTTTTGCGAGAGGGTACGTTTCAGAAACAGAAGCAGATGTTCCTTTTTCTGTCTTCTCTGCCTAGCTTCCCCTGATTTAGAAAACCGCCGATGACGGGTTCTTTTCCTCCTGTCTGATTCTATTCCAAATGCTTCAATGCATACTTCCTTCTGTCTTATGAAACGAAAGCTTTTGAGAGGTTAATCGCGATTATTGATCTATTGATTGAATGATCACTTTAGTTGACTTGTTTATTGCCACTCCGCTAACATGTATACAACTCCAGACCATCGGGCAAACAAGGTCCCCAAGCACTGAGCTGGACCGAGTTCTACTCGCAGGAGCTCTTCCTGGAAGAGGACGTGGACGGCATCCACATCGTCCACCATGCCTATCTCACTCCACCCGCCGACAAGGGGCCGCTCTTCGTCATGCACCACGGCGCAGGCTCCTCGGGGCTCTCGTTCGCATGCTGCGCGGAGGAGATCCGAAAGATCCTGCCCAAGGCGGGCATCCTCTCCGTGGACGCCCGGAACCATGGCGACACGACCCTGAGCGCCCGGGAAGGTGATGGCCCCGTCGAGATGGACCTGCGTCTGGAGACGCTGAGCCGTGATCTCGTCTTCGTGGTCAGAGAGACCCAGTCGAAGATGGGCTGGGAGACGCTTCCGGACCTGGTCCTCGTCGGGCACAGTCTGGGAGGTGCCGTCGTCACGGATGTCGCGAAGAAGGGCGAGCTGGGGTCTAAAGTCCTCGCGTACGCCGTTCTGGACGTCGTAGAAGGTACGCATGGGACTGAATATAGTTGCTCTTAGTCAGTTCGAGATTGACTTATTTATCGTGCAGGTTCCGCGATGGACGCGCTCAAGAGCATGGAGAAATACCTCCAAACACGCCCGACGCGATTCCCCTCCCTAGCATCAGGAATCGAATGGCAGTATGTGCTTTCCCCCTTCTCCCCCCCCCCCCCCCCC
>Ga0207841_1000085_pt1 | contig 144603 bp, 110 predicted proteins | sample HigsolmetaGSP18D_FD_184846 | JGI IMG/M metagenome (GOLD analysis project Ga0207841, IMG submission 184846) | High solid enriched microbial communities from the Joint BioEnergy Institute, USA - SP1-8-D (SPAdes) | ecosystem: Engineered > Bioreactor > SSF (Solid state fermentation) > Aerobic >... | reverse complement strand
GGGGGGAGGGACAGTCATCACCAGCGAATCCTGTCTGTTGTTGTGAGTTCCTTTTTTTTTTATTTTTGTGTGGATTCTTATTATTTTTCTTTTTATATCTGGGCAAATTGATTGATTGAGGTATGAGTGGTGTACGCAGAAGTGTCGTAAGACCACCAATGGAACAGTAGATTAGGTATCTAAGGTAGGATCCATGTATGCCATGTACTGTATGTAGACACTGAGAATCTAGATATGGAAATGCCCGGGTGGTATGTAAAGAATCCAACATTCATGAAGTCGCGTCCTGCTAGTTAATTCAGTCAAGTAAATCAACCGTCGCATAACTCGACGTTAGTTCCCGTTCTCATGCGCGTCCGTGTCCATGCCATGTCCACGTCCATGCTGCTTCGGCCATAACAGCCACTCCTGATATTCCCACCCAACGGCGGCTTCGACGGCGTCGATTATGCGCTCACACCACCCCGCAAGCCACCAGCAATCTCCAACGTGTCGAAGCAGAACCGCAAAATGCGCCAGGATGACCAGCGTGACCGGGTGTCGTTCAGAGACTAACTCCACGAATCGCTCCGACAGGGTGACGGGCCAGGTGAACAGCAACGCCAACTTGGATCTGCTCTCGGCGCCTGTTCCACTAGGACAGTCCTTTGTTTCCAGAAACACGGAATTCAACTGCTCAACTGCTTCTAGACAGCAGGCCTGAGAACCGTCGTCGTCGGCAGTATCGTCCCCGCGGCTCGTGCTCGTAACTGAGGTGATAATCAGGTCTCTCAATCGCATAATCTCCGGTTCTTTGCCGGAGACGCCCCGACGACACCCGTTCAGGAGGAGAGGCGCCACCTCGCTCGTCATCAGGGTCAACCAGTGCGGCTGCAGGACGGAGTTGACGCCCCGGACCAAACGGATGCAGTTCAGCAGAGCTGCTAGAGGATCGGGATCGTCATCGGGGGTCGGTTGTTCTTCCGTCTGTGCGACGGCGAAGTTGTACACGACGACAATGCAGGAGAAGACGAAGAGAGCGGTACAATTGTCTCTATTCACGTTATTCTCATATGTGTCGTCGAGGAGTTTGCGGAACTGGCCAAGAGCAACATTGATGTGAGCGGATGACGAGCGGACGAGGTGTTGACGTCCGACGCCAGGGTCGATGGTTGTCACTGCTAGATGAAGAGCAGCAATGGCCAGGATGCCATGAAGCAGGAATGGATGGCGGAAGCCAAGCTCGACGACCGTCTTCTGCCAGAGTGGGCGCTGGGCGACGGCCGTGTCGAGCGTTGAGTATGTGTCGGCGGTGTAGTGGTGCAGGAGTCTCATGTCCTCGACCGTATGTAGCTGCTGCTGCTGCTGCTGTTGCTGCTGCCCCGAATTTTGCACGGTGTTGCTCGCCCCATTATTACTCTTGTTGCTATTATCCGCGGTGGTAATATAACTGTTCAGACCTCCAGCGACAAATGCCACTGAATCGCCAATTATTGCTGCGTTAGGAGGAGACGTGTTGCTTGTGGTGGATGAGCTGGACGTGGACGTGCCTGTGACTATGCCCGTGGGCCAGACGCACTCTACCACGCTCCGCCTGCAATTCGAGCATTGGGGCTTCTTTTCGTCGCACTAACCATAAAACCAGCGATCAATCAACCATTAGGTTAGCAAGTAGGTAATTACTTAATGATTAGACGGAAGTAAGTGAGGGGATTGGAGAGAAAAAAAATTAGGTATGTATGCTCACCTTCTTATGCCGTCTCTTACATTCGTGACACCCTCTTCTGGATTTTGTGTGTGACTTTCTGGTTGCCTTTCTGATAGCGGGCATGGCGCCGGGCGTATTCCAAGTCGTATCCCGCTACCAGCGACGCGCGAGCACCGGGCCGGCTCACGGTCACTTATGTACAGCGACTACTTTGGCAGACTAAAACTCATCCCAGGTGCTTGAAAAGAGTGGAGGAACTAGGCCTAGCCTTCTTCATCTAGAGGCTTTGCCTTGTCACGTGCTGATACGCCCGTGAAGGGCACGTTGCTATATGTAAGTTGACGCGTGGGTCTGGAATCATTACCTAGAGATTTAGAGTGGCTATTTTTAGCGCGTTGTATTCATTCAGATGTTACTGAGTACTCCTGTATCTCGGAGTCAGGGTCTAATATGCCCTCAGCGATGCCAAGAGTCTAGGTAACTCTCTCTTACCAGCTTCTCTCACAGTATTGTAATTATTTTGAATTTTAGATCAGGATCTAGCTCCACAAGCTCCTCTGGCGCCGGGCTATGCAAGGAACCTTAGTAGGAAGAGCGGCTGCGCAGCGGCTGTGACTCTCTCAATACCCACTTGCCGAGAAGTGGAGTACGTACTGTAGGGGCGCGGACCTGAACACGCCAGATACGACGAATACGCTGAATACGACAGGTGCGTCCTATACGTCGCCTTCAGCCAATCAGGATGGTGACACTTCTCTGCTAGGTAGTCGGAACTATATCTCACGTGTCTCACGTGGGGAAGGGAGAGGAAGAACGCACTGCCTCTTTTAATGCCTACGAGACCATAAAATGCGAGTTTTCCAGTATGGATGAAAGAGAGTGTGTATACAGTATTCTGCAATTTATCTTCTTTTCCCAAGGTTTTATCTCATTTCTATCAGAATATCCCTTGGTTGTTTCTCTTTCCATCTCAAGACCATGTCTACCAGTACATCAACGTACCATCCAAGTCTCGATGACCCTAATGTGTTTGTGCTGTACCGCTATCATCCTACCCGAGTCGGCGCCGTGATATTCATCTCTGCTTTCTCCTTGACAAGTGCGCTGCATGGATACCAGATCATCTCTCGCCGGACCTGGTATTTTCTGCCTCTTCTTGTCGGTGGGATCTGTAAGTCTTATTGCCCTATCTGCTTTCTTGCAGAGCATTCAAACTAACAAGGGACGGAAACGTAATATACAGTCGAGATCCTCGGTTACGTCGGCCGCCTCTTGTCATCCAAAGACCAATGGGCATTGGGTCCCTATATCATGCAATCCTTGCTCCTGCTGGTGGCCCCCGCATTGTTCGCTGCGTCTGTGTACATGATACTCGGCCGGATAATAGCGCTCGTCAATGGAGAGGATCTGGCGCTTGTCCCGAGGCGGTGGCTAACGAAGGTCTTTGTCACGGGGGACATTCTCTCGTTTTGTTTGCAGGGTGCAGGTTAGTTTTTGGACTCAATTCTTTTGGGCGCTGCTTGATGCTTTTTGAAGATACCTACTGCCTACTGCGGTGGAATGTATGCTGACTATAGGACGGAATAAAAAAAAAAGGTGGAGGCATTCAAGCCATAGGCACTCTCAGCGCCCTTCACATAGGCGAAAAAATCATTATCGTCGGCCTATTTGTACAGATTGTCTTCTTTGGCATTTTCATTGTTGTAGCTGGATCCTTCCATCTATGTCTTATCCGTCACAACAAGCAAAAGCAAATAACACCAAGGACCACCGTGGTGCATTGGAGGAAGCATCTGTACGTGCTATATGCCGCATCAGGGCTGATCATGGTGCGCTCAATCTTCCGTGTCGTCGAGTACCTCATGGGCAACGACGGCTACCTGCTGCGGCATGAGTACTATCTTTACGTGTTCGACGCCACGCTCATGGTCGCGGTCATGGTGTTATTTAATGTTGTGCACCCGAGCGAGTTGACAAGGGTTTATAATGATGGCAATGGCGTTGTCCTGCTCGGGGAGATGTCCACTGCGAGGAATTCTTCCTTTTCATCAGGACAGTCAGTCCGGAGTTTGGCGTAGGGCAAAGCACTAATGAATCAGCCCACTACTACTGTACAAGTGTTTGAGTTGGGATAGATACATACCGACGAGTTCTAACTGCTGATGGCCATTTCTTTTGATGCTAGGACGAGACAACCACTGTAAATACTTTTCTTTCTCTAGAGATTTTTGTAAGATTGGTAGTCTTAGACCACTCATCTACCTTCTCCTGCATAGATCTGCTGCAGGATTCTACATGCCTGAATCTGGCCCAGTCTGAGACAACATATATGACTCTGTCAAAGAAATATACTGTTCTGTCAACAAGGTATACTGATTTCTTTATAGATATGTTTTAGGAGATAGGACAGTGGTGAAATTTCTAATAATAAAGCTTATACAATCAGCAAGGATTTCTAGAATTGTTATACTGAAGAAGAAATTTTAGCAAAAAAACGTTGCTCTGAAGCCTTCTCTGAAGCTTCTATTCTTTACTTTTTTTATTATTTTATTATAGATGACTAAATATCCTCAAGTCATTCTGTTTCTCTCTCCGGGCCGGGGCTTCGCCTCCCGGCGATGCCTCCTCCGCCAAGAGAGCCTTTGCTCTCTTGGCGGAGGGGGTTGCGAAGCCCTGACGGGGGGGGGGGGGGGGAGGGGAGGGGTTTATTGATATAATTCTTCAAGAAGTCAACAGTGTCACAATTTCTGTATCTCTGGGGTAATCCAACTAAGGCTTCTCTAAGTTTATCGTGTTCGCAATCAACTTTTCCAGTGTGGTTTGATGGCTGGTAATCTTGCAGCTACCCAAGGCTTATTGAATAAATAAAGGTCATAGACTCTAGGATGTCGTTGAGTCATCATTAGTAAAATAAGAATCAAAACATATAAAAACATATATCATTTTGTGAAAGCAGCCCAATGTAATTGACCTCTGTCTGGCAACTGTTCTAATTGGTAGAGTAAATCGCAGCGTCCAATACACCCCTTTCTATCTTTTCTTGAGATACGTTACTGTCTTCTTAAGGTTTCCCAGATTTTTGATTTTTTTTTCGATCTGGGGTTTCTCAGTTTACATTTGTGGTATTTTCAAAGCTTGTCTTGGACGTTAAGCCTTTCTGATTTCATATAAAGCCATTTCATGAATAGCTGGATCAAATGAGTTCAAATTCTATCCCGTTCTTCAGCGTGCCTCGGAATAATGTATTTTATAATTTTTTGAGTTACATATCAGTATTTTCAAATCCCCAGAGGTTTTGTGAGTCTCGTTGCAAATCTGAACATCTCTGCAAGTTTGACAGATTCTTTCCAATGTTCAGAGCGTGGTCCCGAGGACAATGAAAGCTAGCGATCGCACATAGATCCTCTTGATTGTGGATCCACATTCATCTGTCTCCAGGTAAGCTGAATAGGAGAAGCTGAATAGGAGAAGCCCCGGAGTGTAATTGTGATGCGATTCCCTTGCGATACCAGGTATCAAGACACTCCTCTCAGCATTTGGACTACACATCAGGATCACTCTCAAGTTAGAACCTTCAATGAGATATGGACGGAATCTGGATAGAACTTTGGATTCTTCAGGATTCCAATGTCTTGTGGCGCTAGTATATATAGGTAACATTGTTTTTGATTTCGTACACCAATTTCTGAGACCTGATGGGAGTGCTGTGATGTTTTCCGGATATCGTTCTCATTATCGCTTTTGCTGACTGGACAATAATTTTGAACAATTCCGACGAGTGCTGTGAGAGAGCCAAAAGGAGAGATCAATGGCATTGCTTGACCTGATTCCTTCTTCCGTCCGACCACTCCCGAATTTGCTCATCCATTGAATCGAGACAGCTGATGCAGTAGCGCTGCCTTTTGGAAACGTCCAGTCGGAATCCCTGGAACAGAGGTGGAACAATGTTAAGGCCAGTGGTCGCAAACTCCTGATCACCAAAGAACTCTTGGAGCACTGTTCGTGGGAGCGACTGGAATGCTCGACACATGACTGTTTCAAGGATGTTGCTGAGTAGAATTCTGGATTGCCCATCGTTGATACAATCGCCATTTGGCAAGCTCCAGAGTCGAATAACATTCATTGACCGGTGCCCCCTCCCTTTTGAGGCAATGAAGTAATGAAGAGGCTGATTTTTGGCGCGCTTAAAGGCTTCAAAATGCTTGTTGATCCGTTTAGCAGGGTTCGATGTCTGGCCCACATAAGGACGCCAGTAATCTTTGTTCCGATCATCCTTAATGTAATCCAGGTATCCACTGTACGCTGGCCAACTCGAGCCTATATCACGCGATTGCCTCATTCGGATTCTATCTAGCCTTTAATCAGTTAACCAGATACGCTACCAGAGGATTCCCAAGGAAATAATATCTGTTGATCATTATTAATGAAGCATTGGAGTCTTTGCAAGAAACAATCAGAGTATTGTAGACTCACTCATCTACTGTGACTGGCTTGCCCTCCAGCGCCCTAATATCACCGGCAATGCTATCCAAAACAGTTCTAAGAACCGCATCTTTGCCGCCGTACATAGTGATCATGCTACAATAGGGAAGGGACTTCAAGTCTTTCCAAGTCTCATTATAGAGTCCGTCGATCAAAGAAGTTGTGATTTCATCAAGTTTGGGAAAGACAATAGAGTGTAGGACCGTATAAGATGCCTGTATCTATTAGAGACACTCATTCAAGCAAATAATCAAATACAGGTACTCACATCATCGGCTTCTTGGCGTTTCTCTTCATGTCGAGACAAATTATCCACTTGGGAGGGCTTGATTGCAGTGTGGAATCCACGAACAGGAACAAAAGAACGTCCAGGAATTCTGGACAAGGGCTGGCTTGCAGAAGACCTGTACCCGTTAGACTATACTCCGAGCAGATTACCAAAACAAAGAGATGTACATCCTCAGTCCCTTGTTCTTCATGCTGAGATACTCATGGCTGCTTTGGCGGGTTTGAGGGTCTCGTGATGGGAATTTCATCCAAGTATTTAAGTCAATTGAACCTGCAATTCTATGTTGTATGCCCAATTGCATGACACTGTTCACATGGACGAGCTTGGGGACATTTTCCGGCCATATGACCCTTTTTGTGGCAATTGTAACAGATAATATTAGAGCATTGATGATATCCATTGCCCTGATCACCACAGTTGTTGCAGCAATTTTAGGGACATTCTCTTATTTTTGGTTGCAGAGAAACAGGCTAGTTTCAATGGCACTCTTCACCTTTTTTTTGTTTGTGATCAGTGCTTTCTGTATCTTAGATAGGGCACCTATTTGCGACAGGATGATGCAACGCTGATCTAATAATACAGCTTTCTGATAGGCGGAGGAATCTAAGCAATCGGAACCCTCGGAGCTCTTCATACGGGTGGCCTATTCATCCAGATAGTCTTCTTTGGATTCTTTATTGTTGTCTCTGCGTCCTTCCATCTACATCTTATCATCCAATACCATGACAAACAAAAGGAAACAATATCACCAAGGACCAGCGCAGTGGCATCTTGGAGAAAGCATCTTTACACACTGTACGCCATGTCCACAATGATCATGATGATGGTCACCACGAGAAATTCTAACTTTTCAGGACAGTCGGTTCGGAGCTTGGTGCACCGGTAAGCTCACAGATCAGCCTACCCACAGATGGTTGAGGATACATACATACCTGCGACTTCTCTAACTGCTGATTTTATTTTCGCCAAGACAATTGCTGTATGCCTTGTCTTTTGACTTCTGCATTTGATTTGTTACCTAAGTACATGCACCTAGATAGCTATGTAGGTATATAAATTGTCTGGAGCTTGGGATACGGTACAGTCCTTACACAGGCATTTATAATTGAAGCGCTTGGTTTAGTAACTTTTACTTACTTACCTCCTTCCTGCCTTTCTTTTCTTTTCTCTCTAATCTCCCCCGACTGCAGCTTGTACAGTCCATGGCCGGCTATCTGTTCGTGCAGTACCTTATAAACAATGGTAATCCCGACTTGCCACCCAAGCACCCGACACACGCGTCTCGCGAGGTGGTTAGACCTATGGAGTACACTGTGCAATAAATTTAGCCAAGGACGGCCATCAGCCTAACGATGTCGACCTTTTCTACCAGTCCAGTTACGGCCAATTCTTGATGTGGACAACAATCAGAGGTATTGCCCGCTGTCAGAAGGGGAATCTCAGCAAGTAGACCATTCTTGAGTGTGGTTTTCTCGTCGAACCGGGATAACGGCGTCCTGGACTTCCTGCTCCAGACGCATACTGACCTCAGCCTTAGTCCTGGGACCAGCACTGGGTTGAACTGGAGATCGAGCTTGTCGTTGCAAAATGTTTCCATGGCTCTAGATTCAGATGTGATGTAGTGCATCGATAATGTAGATGTGCGACCTGAACGCCGAGCCTCATGTTCGGCCAGCAACGCGGGGTAAAGTTTCCAGGGTTTCGGAACAGGTTTGCTCCACAGTTTTCTTTCTTTTCATATCTAACGGAGTAGAAGTAGTCATAAATTTAGTCAACGGATGACTCAGGAGTATTGTTGAAGTGTGCTTAAGAAGCTTACTCAAGCATGCGTGGATGAAAGCTTGAGTGAGCCTTGAGGAAAGCTTGACCGGTCGGAAGCGCTTCCGGACCGTGCCAAGCCAAGCCTGCAGCCCCAGAGGACCTGGAAGAACCCGGGGCCCCGCGCCGTCTTTTCAAAAGCGGTAAAGCCTCGCCACTGCCCTGGGGTTGTCACTCCATACCGGGCCACGGCTCATGGACTCCTCTTCAAAGAAGCGCCGTAGTGGGACTTATCGAAGTAATTATGGCTTCGACTGCGATGATATCTCAGACCCCGAACATGCATCTCTGCAACAGCGATAGGCTGTCTGATGAGGTTCCAGCTGGTGTTTTCCAATATCTCGTTTGATTTAAGTATATCAAAGCTTTTTGAGACCCGGCCTTTCTTCCGCTGCTTGTTCACTTGGGAATGAAGTACTCCAGTGGCGAACTATCTCTCTCTCTCTCTTTACTAACCACTACCAGGGATGTTACATACCAGGCACTTCTGTAGGTCATGTAAGGTTAGGTTAGGTTCCTATCTTGCAGAATTGTTAATGGAAAAGAAGCAGCGAAGAAAAAAAAGGGGGAGGGGGGGGGGCAGCATGTCACTGTCAAACTCATACAATGTTCGTGTCATTAACCGGAAATGGAAGTCGAAGTATGAAGTAGCAAGGTAGATAATGTACAGTAGATCCATCGAGTCTTGGGTGGTGAGACTGTCCATCTGTCTGCCTATCTGGAAACTCTGAATGATAACCTTGCAGTAGATAAGGCTCAGGACAGGCCAGGGATGTTGTTTCCATTCTAGGCAGATTTCCATCCCCTTCCGATCTAAGTCTCAATTGATAGAGCACATGATTTTTTTTCCCCATTCGTTCCAACTTTCTTTTCCTACCCAGTAGTGTACCAGTACTATACACAAATGGGCAACAAACAATTAGTATGTATACAATGTAATCTCCACTTTTGCGCTCAGACACTCATTGCATGCCTCCAAGCATGTCCTGAATGTCTCTATACATGTGACCTAGGTGATGCCAAACACAACTGGAGGTGAAAGCTCCCGCGAGTCTATCGCTCTGATTATATTTCTTTTCGAGTCTAGATCATGTGAATGCCGTACTTCCCAGTTTTACAATTCCAGATGCCAATATTCACACGAGCCCGTTGCAATATCCAAAATACTGGCTCCATAATTCCGTCTGCTATACAGGATATGATCTGAGAGTGGGGACATGAATGTGGTAATGAAATGGCGTACCGCGTCTGATTTCGTTGGAGGTCGTGTCTCATGTCGATGACATTTCTCGTCTTTCGTTTCGTAATATATACGTCGAATCCAGGTACGCCCGGCTCCTGAAAAGAAAGGATGGCCCACAGCTCCAGCCAGTTCACAGCTTCGGCTGCTGAGGCTTCCATCCTGCCGCCTCGGCGATCAGCTCGGCCGCACGCTCGCCGATGCCCAGCACCGTCAGCATGGGGTTGATGGTGGTCATCTCGGGGAAGACACCAGCGTCCGCAATGCGGAGGTTCTTCAGACCGCGGACCTTGAGCTCGGGGTCCACGACCGCGAGCGGGTCCTTGGTGACATCTCCCATCTTGGTCGTGCCGGCCGGGTGGTACACCGTGTGGTGGACGCGGCGGCCGTACTCGGACAGCTCCTCGTCGGTGTTGACGTTGGGGCCCGGGGCGACCTCGCGCTTGATCCAGCTCTTGAAGGGTTCCTGCTGGGCGATCTCTCGGGCCTTCTTGAGACCCCAGACGATGGTGGCCGCATCGTAGCCCTCGGGATCGGTGAAGTAGCGGAAGTCAAGAGCGGGCTTCACGTTGGGGTCAGCAGAGGTCAGGTAGAGACGGCCGCGGGAGCGAGGACGAGGGATATTAGGAGTCATGCAGAACGCGTCCTTGGGAGTGTCATAGCCCAGACGAGCCGTGTTGACGCAGAAGGGGATCTGGTAGCAGTGCATCATGACGTCCGCGGCGTCACCGTCGTCGCCGGCGGCGTTGGGGGGCTCGCGGCGCAGGAAAATTCCCGCATCTGAGTCCATAGTCGTCTGGTTTGGCGGGACCGGCTGGTTGAGCTCCCAGATGATAATGGTCTCAGGGTGGTCGAGAAGGTTCTCACCCACACCGGGCAAGTCCTTCACCACGGGGATTCCGAGGGAGGTGAGCTGCTCACGGGGACCCAGTCCGGACAGCAGCATCAGTCTCGGGGTGTCGATGGCTCCGGCGCAGAGGATAGTCTCCCTCTTGGCGCGGAGGGTGCGCTTTTCTCCCGACTGCAGGGTCAGGTCGACACCGGTGACGGTGTCTCCGCTCACGTTGATGCGGGACACCCACGCGTTGGTGAGGATGGTCAGGTTGGGTCTCTTCTCCTCGCCGCGCAGGATGGGGTGGATGTAGGCCACACTGGCGCTGCTGCGACGGCCATCATCCGGATTGTACGCGACGGAGAAGAAGCCCACGCCCTGCGTCAGCTTGCCCTTGGAGCGGATCTCCTTGTTGAAGTCGGGAATGACGGGGATGTTCATGGCGGTGGAGCACGCCTCGACCCAATCCTTGCACAGCTGGTTGCGGTGGCGGCTGTGCACGGGCTGGATCGTGTTGCGCAGGTTGTCGAGCACGCGTGTGAAGGTGTCGAACCCCCAGCCCTTGCAGCCCAGCTTCTCCCACCGCCGGCAGTCATACTCGAAGGGGCGGAAGGAGATGAGGGTGTTGTGGCTGGAGCATCCGCCCAGCACCTTGGCGCGCGAGTGGCGGATATGGCTGTTTCCTGCAGATCAACGCATTGTAAGTCAAAGGTGCTTTGGGGAGACGGGACAGGAAATTCAGGAAAGGAGAGGAAGGTGTTGCTCCGGCTCAAGTCGCATGGGTGCACTGGACGAAAGCTGGCAGTCCTCGGGACAGGCGCTCTGCGTCCATCCGATCATTGAGTCGAGAAGCTGGCGCAAACCTGTGCCACAGTTTCAACGGTCAATCCACATACCCATGGGCTGCTCCGTGGTGGGATAGTCGTAGTCGAGGTCACCACCCAGCAGGCTGAGCCAGTCCTTGAGCTTCAGGACGCGGTCGTCCATGAAGTCACTGGGGCCGGCCTCGATGAGGAGGATGCGCTTGTTGGGCAGGTACTGCGCCAGACGGCTGGCGACGACACAGCCCGCGGTGCCTCCTCCCACAATGAGATAGTCATAGTTGTTGACGTCGCTGACGGGGAGGTCAGTGGTGGTGGCCATGTTGTCTAGTTTCGTGTTGAACGAAAGATGAGATGCTGCAGAGAAGGTGAGTTTCTTCGTGAGAAGGAAAAGCAGACCCTCGAGTGGAAAGGGATCTGCAGGGAGAGACTTGAAGTTAGTATTTTATATACACTGCTGAGGAGGAGTGAGGAAGGAGAAAAATTTCTCTCCGCAATATAAAGAAGCCGTTGTCTGTCGCGGACAGAGGTAATCCTGGTGCTGGAGCGCGGGCTCACGGATCCCTCGCGCACCGAGGTGGGACCTTATCGGCCGCGCGCCGGCCAATGACGAGCTGGGCAAGGCACACCGATCCGCGCCGTCGAGCACCGCCTACGTCACGGTCCCTGGCCCTGCGCCACGGGCAACTCTTGCCGAAAGGAGGCACGCCAGCCCCGGGGGTCGACTTGCCTGCCCGGGCATCGGGACCCGCACACGGAGCCTCGCCGTCCGCCACTCACGCCACCGCGCACCGCCAGACGGCGGCATGTACCCGGGCCGTGGCTTGCCCGTCGCCGAGTCGGCTGGCGGGCCTCGGGACTCTTCGGCCCTGTTACGTCGGCCCTCATCCTCTCCATCTTCTTCACAACCCCGCGGAACATCGAGCTCCTCCATCATGTCCGGCCTGCCCTACCCCCCGCGCCAGCTCTACTACGACGGCAAGGTCCAGCCCGCCACCTCGGGCAAGACCTTTGTCACCGTCGACCCGGCCACCGCAACCCCGCTGGCTGAGATCCACGCCGCCTCGCACGCAGACGTCGACGCAGCCATCGCGTCCGCCGAGCGCGCCTTTCCCTCGTGGTCCCAGACGCCGCCCGCTGTGCGCGCGCGCATCTTGCAGAAGGCCGCACTGATACTGCGCCAGCGCAACGACGAGATCGCCCGCTTCGAGACCCTCGACACCGGCAAGGCCTTCTCCGAGACCAGCGCCGTCGACGTCGTCACCGGCGCCGACGTCCTCGAGTACTATGCCAACCTGGTGGGAAGCGGTGGCCTCAACGGTGAGACTACCCATCTGCGCGAGGATGCCTGGGTCTACACCAAGAAGGCGCCCCTGGGTGTCTGCGCAGGCATCGGGGCCTGGAACTACCCTATTCAGATGTAAGACCTAATCCTCGTTAGCATGTTCCTTAACATCAAGATCCGCCCTGGCTAACGAAGACAGCGCTCTCTGGAAGTCCGCACCTTGCCTCGCTGCAGGAAACACCATGGTCTACAAGCCCAGCGAGTTCACCCCGCTCCACGGCCAGACTCTCGCTGAGATCTACACGGAAGCCGGTCTTCCACCCGGTGTCTTCAACGTCGTCAACGGCGCCGGCGACGTGGGCGCGTACCTGACCTCGCATCCCTCGATCGCCAAGGTCTCCTTCACCGGCCAGGTCTCGACGGGCAAGAAGGTCGCGGCCGCGGCCGCCGGGGAGATGAAGTACGTGACCATGGAGCTGGGCGGCAAGAGTCCGCTGCTCATCCTGCCCGACGCTGACCTTGAGAACGCTGTCGATGGCGCCATGATGGCCAACTTCTTCAGCACGGGCCAGGTTTGCACGAACGGCACCCGTGTCTTCGTTCCTGCCAGCATGAAGGCCGCGTTTGAGAAGCGGCTCGTCGAGAAGATGCAGTACGTCCGTCCTGGACCTGTCTTCGACCCTAAGACCAATTTCGGCCCGCTCGTGTCCGACGTACACTACGCCAAGGTCACCAGCTATATCCGACACGGCATTGAGGTGGACAAGGCGAGGTTGCTCTACGGCGGGCTCGAGAAGCCGCAGGGCCTGCCTAAGGACCTGGAGAAGGGCTTCTGGGTGCAGCCGACCATCTTCACGGACTGCACGGACGACATGAAGATCGTGAAGGATGAGATCTTCGGTCCCGTCATGTCTATCCTCTCGTACGAGACCATCGACGAGGTCGTCCGGCGCGCCAACGCCACCGAGCTGGGTCTCGCCGCCGGCGTCTTCACCAAGGACCTCAACCTCGCGCACAAGATCATCGACAAACTCGAGGCCGGCATCACCTGGATCAACTCGTGGGGCGAAAGTCCCGCGGAGATGGCCGTCGGCGGGTGGAAGCAGAGCGGCGTTGGCGTCGAGAACGGCCGGCGGGGCATCGAGGCCTGGGTGCGGAACAAGAGCACCCTGGTCGACATGAGCGGCTCGGTTGCGACGGTGTTTTCGAAGCTGTGAGTTTGGTATGAATCATGATGTCAAAGGATGAAGAACAAAAAAATAAGTGGCAAGAGAAGTTCTGTTGTGTGACTTGACAGGGATTTATCGGGACGTCAGTGCTTGTCGACAGCACTGGTCTCATGACCTGACCCGTGACCAAGCTAGTCTAGAGGTATTATTGCTAAGACACCCATTGGATACGTCACCCATTCAGGAATGGGAAATAAACACAAAATGAAATGTAAAAGTCAACAAAGTGTGAAATAAAACAATGCATATAGCTAAACTATCATTTAGAGGTATCTAACATACATAACACAATACGGTACATACAAATATTAAACCCATCCATCATCCATAACGAACGTCTACTTGGCCTGCCGAAGAAAAAATCTAAAGCATAGTGTTACACACTCTCGCCCCCACAATACTTTTCCTACGGCTGCTGGTCTATCTATCAAATTAATCAATCCACCTAGGAATTCAGAACAAAAAATAAAAAAGGGCCAATCGGTCGTACAGATTGCTCGTGTATGAAAAGAGAAAAGAAATAGAAAAGCCCGAAACTAGAGGAAAGGGAGATGAGATGACTGTTCTGCAGGGGGTTTTTTTCCAAATTCTTTTTTTGGTTCGTTTTTTCTCCCGTTCCGTTTCATAGCGCGATATAGAACCTGCAGCAGTCTTTGGAAAACAAGATGCGTTGCTGAGGGGAAAGAAATTCCAGCTCAATCCATGAGTCGTGACGTGAGATATCCCGGAACGATGTTTGAAGAACAAGGTAAAAAGGAAGAAAGAAACGAGAAAGGGATCACTGCGGAACTTGCAATCTGTAAAATTCTCGCAGAATCCAGATAACCTCGTTACCTATCACCTGGCACAGGCATAGACAGAGAGAGGAATAGACGCTGTCATGTCGTCATTTTCTCAGCCTCATAGGTCAAAATGAGGCTCAATTCATTTAGCAAGGGCTCGCGATCCTCGAGCTCATCCGGTCGAAGATGAGATCGTCCTTGAGCGCAGAGTCCAGGCCGCCCACGGCCGAGTCGACCATGCGCGAGGACATGCTGTCCGGGGTCAGCTCGTCGTCGTCATCGAGCGAGCGATGGAGCTCCGTGTCGATCTTGAGGTCCTTGGGCGGAACCTTCTGCGGAGTCGGGGTCGGGGTCGGCTGCTGCAGGTACGGCTGTCCGATGTGCAGCGGAGCAGGGACGTAAACCCGGGGCCGATAGACGAGCGGCGGGCCCTGGGTGCGCGCGTCCGTGCCGGCCTGCTCGATCGACTCGAAGTACTTGACCGTCTTGACCTTGAGCTCTAGGGTGGCGTCGCGGTCCGCCACGATGAGCGGGTGCGGGTGCAGCTGCAGCGCGGACAGCGTCCACATGTGGTTGACGCCGCCCTCGAGGCCCTTCTGCAGCGCCAGCGCCTTGTGCGCGCCCGTCACGACGATCACGACCTCGCGCGCGTCCATGATCGTCTGGATGCCCACGGTCAGGGCCATCCGAGGGACTTTGTTGACGTCATTGTCGAAGAAGCGCGAGTTGGCCAGGATCGTGTCGTAGGCCAGCGTCTTGACGCGCGTGCGGCTGCTCAGCGACGAGCCTGGCTCGTTGAAGGCGATGTGGCCGTCCGGGCCGACGCCGCCGAGGAAGAGCTCGATGCCTCCATAGCGCGCGATCTTGGCCTCGTAAGCGGCGCATTCGGCTGCGAGGTCCGGGGCGTTGCCGTTGAGGATGTTGATGTTGGCCGGGGGGATGTCGACGTGGCTGAAGAAATGCTTGTACATGAAGCTGTGGTAGGATTCCGGGTGGTCGCGTGGGAGACCCACGTATTCATCCTGCGTAGTTTCTATGTAAGCATGTCGTCCTTTATCTAGGTACTTTCCTTTTCCTCCTTCTCATTGGGTCTGGTTTCATGCGGGTGAGGGAGATCTACCATGTTGAAAGTTACGACATTGCGGAACGAGATCTCACCCGCCTTGTACTTCTGCACAAGGATCTTGTAGATGATCTCAGGGCTGCTGCCAGTGGGCAGGCCCAGCACAAACGGCTTGTCCTCAGTGGGAGCGAAAGCCTTGATACGGCCTACATGGATAAAACAGACGCGTTAAAACAGGTCTCTCCCAGTTTGTGTTTATGGACATGAAGACGCAGATGACGCGACAACAGCAGGACAACAGGATGACAGATATATAAACATGATTTTATACGCAGGTACTCAGGGTATATATATATGGTGCAACATCAATGGACGTGGCAGCAGACAGGCTAGACGTACTGATTATGTACTCTGCAATGTATTCAGAGACCTCTTGAGGGTTTTCCCTGATGATGACCCTCCTGCAGAGAGAAGCACATACAATGTTAGCTACCATATACAGAGCTTATAGACATTTTGGAGTATAGTAGAAGGTGATGGAGGATATGCCTTACATGTTGACTGAGGATCGACGACGTCACTGGTCAGAGATTGGAAGGTTGAGAGAACAGATATGTAATGGTTGTGTGCGAGTCAAATAACAGAAGCGATGGTGCTTTTGTCAGAAGACACAAGGTTTGTGCAACAGCAGTCGATGTCAAAAGGCACAGCTGATAGGTTGTCTGTGAAAGAAAATAGGTGAGAAGGTGAGAAGATGTGAGGGCAGAGAGATAATGGGCCATCAAGATAAAAGAGCTGGTAGCCAGCAATCGTCATCCCGCCGGCGCCATCCATGGATCTGTCACGGCGGACGGGCCCCTCAGTTGAGCTTAGTGAGGAAGGTGAATGCCCTATGGGGCATGGCAGCAGGCTGGAGATATCCATCTTTCTCATCATGTCTGGATCATGGACGCTGGGTTCAGTTGTCCTCCCCACTGGTTCGAGACATCGAATAGATGCAACAGCCATTGACACGCATCTGTGTTGGCGGGTTGATTTGCCCAGGATAGACTCTGTCACTGTAGATCACTGCATGACAGGCTCATGCTACTTCTGCTACTCCTATCAGACAGCGAGGGGAGGATGGCGCTCCGACAAGCGTCCTGGCAGTAGTTCTCGTGTAATTTTAACGGCCTGGATTGGCCGGTTCCACGTGGAGCATGATACTCGATAAATTTTCTGGTTGGGCACAGATTTGTCATCTGTCGGGTCTTCGTGATAGGGTTTCATCATCTCAAAGCCAGTGTTACAGAAGGTGGCAGCTTCTCGACTCGATGAGCCTGATGGGCCGTATCAATAGATACAGGGCGTATCGATACGGGCGGGTCTTGCCTGTACCACGCCTGTAGATCGATCGCAGTGGGCCGTTGCGGCGCCAAGAGTTGGCATCGAGGCAGCCTCCAAGGTGACAGTGACGGTGCCTGCAACGTCGCATCCCTAGTGGCGCCTGTGGGCATGTATCGGAGACAGCAGCCGGTACGGTACCTTACTTCGCGGTGCTGTCCGGTATCGTCCTGCCAGTAGCCCTATCCGGCCTCTCCTTATCGCCGGCACGTGAGGCCCTGTGCGGAGCACCAGCGCTAGGGCATAGAGCGGCCCCGGCGTGCACACCGATCCAACTCCCCCACTCCTGCTCCAGACATGCAACGACGCGACCGGTTGCAACTCTCCTCTGACCACTGACCGGCTTGCTTGTCCCTGGAGTATTGCTGCTGCTGCTGTTGGCTGCCCCATGCTGTCGGCTCTGCCGCGCAGGGACCGGTAGCTTACTCGCTGTGGAGCCGCTCCGGAGCTCTCGTCTGGGTTTGGTCGCGTTGCGCAGACCCTGAGCAGAGCAGCTCAGGTCAAGAGCTATCCCTCTGGCGCGAGAGCTACCGTGTCCTTTCGCTCCCTGCCGTTTGCAGCATCGGGCGAGCTTCTTCCTGGCTGTCTGACACCTCTGCCCTCTCGAGCACACTGAGACATCACGCCGTGCCGCGACTGTTGGCATTCCGCATCGGGCCGTCATGGCCCCCAAGGAGGATGCGTTGCCCCCCGGCTGGGACGATCTAGACAGGTAGGGCCCAATGTCTTGGCGCGATGTCGTGCTTCGTCTTCGGTCTTGTCTCGTTCCTCGACAATGCTTTGCATGCTGTCTGACTTGACCGTGTCCTGTCTGTTGTTCTATTTGTTTGATGTTCCATTGTAGGATATCATCGCTGACTCTGCACGCTATTCCCGTCGTGCTCCTGCAGGCAGATGGGCCAGCTGTTTATGATGGGCTTCGATGGCACCACCGTCGACTCTCAGATCCGCTCGCTCATCGAGGACTACCACCTGGGCAACATTTTGTTGACCGCTAAGAACCTCAAATGTATTGCTCCGTTTCCTTTTCAAGTCACTCTCCAATATCCCCTTATATCTAGAGTATCTCCAGAAATGGTTCCAGACTGATTGAAACAGCTGCGGAGGATGCCACACGACTTGTCCTCGAGTTGCAGACCATCGCCCGAGATGCTGGCCATCCGGTGCCTCTTGCCATTGCGCTCGACCAAGAGAATGGTGGTGTCAACAGCCTCTTTGACGAGATCTACATCCGGCAGTTCCCCAGCGCCATGGGCATTGCCGCCACGGGATCGAAGCAGCTGGCCCGAGAGGTAGCCAAGGCCACTGCCCAGGAGCTCAAGGCCGTTGGCGTCAACTGGATCATGGGCCCTGTCCTGGATGTCTTGACCAACGTACGCAACCAGCCGCTGGGGGTTCGCACCACAGGCGATGACCCGCAGGAGGTCTCGCAGTACGGCGTGGAGTTCATGAAGGGCTACCAGGAGGCCGGCCTGGCGACCTGCGGCAAGCATTTTCCGTCGTACGGCAATCTGGAATTTCTCGGTTCCCAGACCGAGGTGCCCGTCATCACCGATTCGCTCGAGCAGCTCAGCCTGAGTGCCCTGGTTCCCTTCCGGAATGCGATTGCTCAGGGTTTGGACGCCATGATGGTTGGCGGGGTTGCCATGTCCTCTGCCGGGGTCAACGTGATGCATGCCTGCCTGTCCGAGCAGGTCGTTGACGATCTGCTGCGCAAGGATCTCAAGTTCGACGGCGTCGTGGTTTCTGAGTGTCTTGAAATGGAGGCACTGACCCATAACATCGGTGTCGGGGGTGGAACGGTGATGGCAATGAAGGCGGGCTGTGATGTTATCCTTCTTTGCCGGTCATTTTCCGTTCAGCAAGAAGCCATAAACGGGTTAAAGCTCGGGGTCGAGAACGGGATCATCAGTCGAGACCGGATAGAGCAATCGCTGCGTCGAGTCCTCGAGATGAAGTCGCGTTGCACGTCATGGGAGCAGGCATTGAATCCTGCTGGAATCTCTGCCTTGTCGCAGATGCAGCCTTCGCACACTAGCCTTTCAACCAGAGCGTACAACAGTTCCATCACCGTCGTCCGAGACAAGAACAACCTGCTCCCGCTGACCAGCATCCTCGAGCCCGACGAGGAGCTGCTCCTCCTCACCCCTCTCGTGAAACCCCTTCCTGCCTCCGCCGTATCTCGCTCCGTGGCTGACAACCTCAACTCGTCACCTGATCCGATGGCGTGGGAGAGAAGCGCTTCCGTCATGAGTGGCGAGAGTGTTTTCAGGGAGTTTGGAAGATCGCTTGCACGGCAGAGAAGGGGACGGGTGCTCCATACATCCTACACGGCGAATGGCGTTCGTCCCGTCCATGAGAATCTGATTGACCGGGCCAACGCGGTAATCGTTATCACTGCTGATGCAAACAGGAACCTCTACCAGTATGGCTTCACCAAACACGTGTCTTTGATATGCAAATCGCAGTTCTCTCAGGCAGGCGAACGGCGTGAGAAGCCTCTCATAGTGGTCTCAGTCAGCTCACCGTACGACTTTGCGATGGATCCTTCGATAGGCACGTACATTTGCACCTACGATTTTACCGAGACTGCTCTTCAGGCGCTGGTCAAGGTTCTGTACGGAGAATTGACGCCAACCGGATCGCTGCCCGGCACCATTAGCCATAGCCAAAAACTCCACCAGTCGAGACAGCACTGGCTCGTTGAGACGTGGAATGAGGAGAGGGACGCCGAAGCGCTGGACGCCCTGCTGCAAGCGGTCAGGGAGGACTGTTCACAGGGTCAACGATCCGAATTGTCCGGCGTGACGTCCAACAGCTTTCTGCTGCGAAACGACGACGTCGAGGAAGCGCATTTTGTCGTACGGAACAGCAGCACTCGTGCTTTGTACGGATTCTGTTCAACTTATTTCTTCAGATCCACAGGCACTGGCGTAATCGGTTCACTGATTGTCGATCCTGCGAGACGGAAGCTGTCCATCGGACATTCATTGCACAATCGGGCCATCCGGACGCTGCTGCAACGGAAGGGTTTGAAGAGATTCCAGCTCGGCTCCCGCCTGCCGGGCATTTACCTGGGTATCCCAACCGCTAATCCAGTTGAGCGCAAGAGGCTGCGGCAGTGGTTTGCAAACCTGGGGTGGAATACAGCACTCTCACGACCGGTGTGTAGCGTCGTGCTGCGCAACCTCTCAACCTGGTCGCCGCCGGAAGGGCTCGCCAAGAGCCTGCAGAGCGCCGACGTGAGCTACGACCTTGTATATGGGTGGGACTACGCGGAGTCGATCCTCGACCACATCAAGACGAATTCGAGACAAGGAGTGATGGAGATCTACAAGTTGGCCCTGAACGGCGCGCCAGACTGTGGGATCATCAGGGCGAAGCGCCCGGATGACGGAGCAATCCTGGGCAGTGTCGTCGTGTACAACGACCAGTCGGCTCTGGCCGAGTACATGCCCGCCCTGAAGGAGACGCACACCGCGGTGGGCGGCATCTCATCGCCAGTGATTTCGCCGTCGGTGGGCGAGTATGCGACCCTGATGCAGGGGCTGATCCTGTTGGGAATCAAGCAGATCCGCAAACAGGGTGCCGACGCCGTTGTACTGGATTGTGTAAGCCAGAGTCCCATCTACCTGTTGACGGAATAATGTCTAGAAGATTTCTAACGTGGCATCCTGCAGGTCGACGGCGACGGGAACTTTGACAGTCTATCCGGGATGGGCTTCAGCGTGCTACACAGCTTTGAGGAGGTGACATGCGATGCGGCAACCTGGACGATGATGCCGCCGTCGTAGGGTGATCTGCAGACATCCGACGCGACGGCCCAGGGATATGTTCCTTGAATAATCTCACCTACTATTTTCGGATTCCCCTACGCAGCTCGTTATGGGTGGTCATGATGCGGTTGTTGTTCTGCGATTTTGTGGGTTTTTTTAATTCAGTACTGATACCTCGATATTCGTCTTGCATTATACAGTCCTGCATTTTCATTGTTTTCGAGAGGTTGGTTTCCAGAATTGCAGCTGCCAAGTGGGGCTTTAAAGCTAAGGCTGCACGTGCAGTCTTATGATCTCCAGTTTGTCAGATAAGGGGAGGAGAACGATAGGCGGAACGAGGCTGCCAGGCGGAAACGCGGTTATCCCGGTTAGCGTCGACGATTGGACAGCGGCGCGCATGAGGGAAGGAGAGAAGTGAGTCCCAGGGGCAGCTGTGGAGATTGCAGTCTGGCGTTTGGCGGCGTATGAGCACGGCAAGGCGTACTCACGAATGATGATGTTGTACTGCTTGGTAGCTATGGCGATAGAGAAGACATGAGACCATACGATAACGTTGTACCACGACTGTATACAGATTCCCGGACGGGAGCAGGGTCGAGTAGTGCCAGCCAGTCGGTCGAGATGATCGTCGGCGCAAAAGAAAAAAAAGAAACGAGGGTAGTACGTCAGTCAGGACTGGACTTGAAGCCTTTGTGTGTTCGCCGGACAACAGCGGACACCTGCAGGAGGGCCATAAGCAGATGGAGTCGCGGACTACTCCGTAACTCGACGTGACCTCCACCTCGGAGCACGGCTCCACAGTTGGCCCCGAGACGTGCAAGTCGGACGTTAGAGATGATGCGACACACCGTTTCCTGCGTGATAATGTACGTATGTACTGTGCTGTTCATCGACCAAACAGATGATAACCAGATAACCAAGGACCTCCCTGTCAACCGGGATGTCCCTGACGCTGAAGCTTTTCTGGAAAAGCGCCACTACTTGCAGGCTTTTCTCTCTTCTCTGCACGTCGGAGCCCCCTCGCCCCCTTTTTCATCTTTCCTTTTTTTTTTCTTCTTCACATGGGATAATAATGAACTCGAGCACATGCATTAGATGCATTAGTAGGTCAGGTAGGTATCCTGCATGCCATGCCGCTCGCACAGGTGCGCCCCATGCCATGGTAGGTCAGGTCAGGTCTGGTGAAGGCTTCTTTGGTTTTATCATGGATCATGGATCATCCACGGCCGCCTATGATTAGATCAGTTACAGGGCAAGATTCGATATCGACGTGGGGTAGATACGTACCTACTGATACCTAGGTTGGTATCAGCCGTGTAGATAAAGTAAGTACCTCTAATCATGCATGGAGAGGACGGAGTAATAGTGTACTGTACAGTACATAGCGGGACTTGTATAATCCCTGCGCATTATTATTTTGTTTCAGACGAAGACTGCATGCAGGTTAAGGTACTGCAGTACAGTACAGTACCGAGGTATGTACATCTACTTACTACTGGCCGCAGAAGTAACTACAACTCCGTAAGTCGAGCCGAACGGATTTGTGCATGGTATATATGCAATGTGGTACTCCTGTGCGACATTATTATTATTATTATTATTATTATTAGGTACAGTACAGTACAGTACTTGAGGCGACTCTCTCTGATTCGGGGTTTAAATAGGTACTGTACATAACTTGTACCCACTCTGTGTGTACAGTACATATACATGTGCCTAGGTATCTACATTAGGGATGGGATAGGATGCCGCGTGCCGCGGTGCAGTTTGCTAGTGTCCCTACGCGTAGCGCGGATGGCATTATTATCCACCGACCTACTTCCTAGACGGGTATGTGGAGTATGTCATTGTCATATCAAGTTCAGATTCAGCGTCTACCAGTCCAGTCAAAGGATCAATTTATGGATTGATCAATCAACGGGGATGGATCAACTGAATTAGCTTGGAGAGCAAGCAAAAAAAATCAGTGTAGATGTAGTAAGTAAAATACGGCATACATTCTGTTTTCTGTCTTGCGATTCCCTTTCCCCTCCATTCCATTTGTGCTACCTACTTCGGATTGTATACACTTTACTCGGCTCCGTTGAATAGAATAGATCAACAGTAGATCAACAGTGATCACGGCATGACTTACCGTAGGTAAATATACTCCCGGTGAGGAGATCCCCGCTGATTATTACTGCGTACGATTGGTTGTATTATATATTAATTAATGATATTAGCATATTAACATCGCTTGACGATCCCGCGCTCTGAGCCTAAGCCTGGGGCTGAGCTTGAGCCTGAGCATGAGTCTGATCCTCTTGATTGAGGCTTTTTGAGTTTGCGCGCAGTTATTTAGATTAGTAAGTACCCCTTTCTATACTCCGTAGAGGGAAAAAGGCTTCTTATTGCAAGGTACTGGACCTGACAGACCCCGGGTCTATGGCTCTGTCGCTTATGGAGCTAAATAATTTAGTTAAACTATGTACCTAGGTACCTGCCTAGGTAGGTAAGTGGGTAGGTCACTTACCTAAGGTAAAGAAGCACTGCATCAGTTCCAAGGTACCTCAGTAATCATATGCCGTTACTACTGTCAGCCCGTGGCGTCCACCGTCCGCGGTCCGCCATCTGCCGTTCAAACGTCCCCGACGGCAGTCGACCGACGACGGTCTTGGTCCCTTGGTCCTTGGATCCCTCCAGGTCTTGAGCATCGTGATCCTTGGGATTTGGAAATGAGGTAGGTAGGTAGGTACCTAGGTATTATTATTTAGGGATTTAGGTTCCAAGGTTAGGTAAGGTACCTATCTACCTTAGTCTAGCTAGGATTTGGGGGCGGATGAGCCGCGGGCGAGGGCAACGCCCGGACCTATCAGGGAGGTGGGTTTGGATTTTGGCAAAGTTAGGATCCGGCGAGTCTCCGAGACGAGTCCGAGTCCGAGCTTGACCGATGACTGCTTGAGGCTTGAAGGCTCGGGCCAGTGGAGGGGAGGGGGACTGAGGGAGGGGGTGGAGAGGGGAGGGAGGAGAGGGACTCGGTTAAGTTACCTAGGTAGGTACGTGCCTAACTAATAACGTGCTTACGGAGTGAGGTAAGTACCTACTTCAACTTGGTCTCTAGCGTCCGGGGTTTGGATGGGTCGATGCTGTGCATCGTGCAGGAAGGACTACCTCAGTATACCTAATAATGTGGCGTTCTCAGATGAATTGCGGAGTACTTACTCCGTACTCCGTACAGAATAGGTAACTCTTCGGGCTTTCACGTGCGTCATTTCTGTTTCTGGTTTCCGGTGCTGCACGTTGTCCGTAGTTAGATAGGTGCCAGTGGGAGATGGCCAATCTCCCACGTGATAGGAAAGTTTAGGACAGAATTATGGATCGCAGCGGAGGTCCCCGTCGTCTCGTCAGGCACAAGGCGTGTCCTGTACCTGGAATCGTTATCCATGGCTTCGCCGCTTCCGAGGCACTGAGGCAGAAGGTTTAGGTTTGGGTTCAACCGTTCAGGTTCCGGTCCAGGTTCCAGACCGTTGTGGTTGGAATTGGAAAAACCCCTGCGCGGAACCCGCGGGCCGTGTGCTCTTGCAAGGCACGGACGTATAGAAGAATAATGCTATGATGATGAGAGATGGCGATTCGCAGGATTACTATTAAAGCGGTCTCAAGGGTCAGGGTCAGGGCAAGGGCCAGGGTTGGAGACTCGTGGGAAATCGGATGATTGATTGCTGAATAATTTTTGCGACCAGGGTAGGGGAAAAATTGTGGGGTTGGGGGATGGGGTCCGTGGACGAACCGCAGACAGGACCGGGCGTTGTGGCGACGGTTAGTTCGGCAGTCCCGATGAAGGGGACAACAGTGGGAATGATTATTCGCAGCAGTAGCTAGACATCAGCCCTATGTCTCGTAGAGGTAGGCATCACGAATTGCCTTCCCGGGTACGAGATCTACCTGGCAGGACCAGGCGCCCGGCAGGTCTCGCGCGTCGTTGGCCATGCAATCTGGCCTCTTTCGTGTCCGCCCAACCCAGGGAGCCGCGGGGTGCGAGCGACACTCCGCGCAGCACGAGCCTCGGCCAGTCAGCGTGCGCGGCGGGGCCGGGTCGGCAGGCCAGTGGCGCGCAGCCGCGCTAGGCCGCAAACGGCAACTCCACGTCGGGCCCAGCCCGCCGGGGCTCCCGCGGGGTCCGCGGGCGTGTGCGCGCGACGGGGCCTCTTGGGAGCCGGGGATTTTTTTATCATTTCCTTTTTTTTCCTGAATTTGGGTTTGGCCCCCGATAGCACACGCGCACGTTTGGGCATCTCTACGGAGTCTATGGACCCTGGAGTCTGGCTGGATGGATCATGTGCCAGAGCCCTTGGAGGGTGAGCTGGAGGCTCATAGTGGGGATGGGGATATAGCAACTACGGAGCAACGGAGAGGCCGACCGTCGATGTGCTGAACAGGGTTGAACCACGCCGTAGATGCTGACAGCGGGGAGCCAACGGTGGCGCGGGAACGCCTCACCTAGCATGATACGGGCAAAAGCGCCGTGCCTCTGCAGGTGATGCTCTTTTCTCCCGGGGGTTCTAGAAAAGAAAAGGACTCAAGCGATGCCGTCTGCCTCGACGCAGCACTCCGTACCCTGGTCGCCTGCTGAGGAAGTTGGTTTTTATCGTGCTCGGTTCGTGTGCTTGCTCGACCCTCCACCGGGCTAGCCGCGGACGGCCTAGCGCTGGTTCGGGCGTCCGGTCAGGTCTGCATCGAGCTGATAAAGATAACCGCAACACGCGGAGCGGGCAGAAGGAGAGACGAAGAGAAGGGGCACAAGAAAACAAGAATATATACAAGAATATATACAAGCGAGGTATATGAGAGCCCCTGGTCATCCTCTGAGCCTCGAGGAACAACTTCCTGCGTCCTGCGCACATCTTGACAGCTGCTCTCTCTCCGCGGCACGAGCCTCCGACCGGGGTGTCTCCGCAGCGAGCAGGCCAGAGATCCACCGCCGCAGCCTGCCATATCCACCTCCTCCACTTCCTCTCGCCTCCTCCTCGCCCACCTCCTCCCCCGGGCCCAGCGTCCTCCCGCGTCAGGAGTCCTCTGATATCTATCCTGCCCGGCGCTCCTCCATCCTCTCCTCTCGCGCCTGGCCCTCCCTCTCCTTCTACTGCATATATGCGGTCTGGCGCGCCTCCGTCCCCTCCTTAGATCTCCCAGCTCCCCGCGCGTCTCGCGACTCCGTTCAGATCGCCTCTCTCGGCCTCTCTCAACTTCCCGCTTGCCTCTCCGTTTGCGATCACCTCATTTATCACTGTCCGGGCTGCCCACGGCCCATGCCCTCACACCATGGAGGGCTTCGACACCATGACCATGTCCTACCTGGCCAGCCCGCTGTCGCTGGGCAATATGCAGGGCACGGAGTATCTCAGTGCCATGTCCGCCATGGAACTGCCGGACCAGCGCTCCAACTTTGACTCTGAGACCTTTGTCAGGTGTGTTTGCGTTGATCGTTGACGTCTCGTTTTTGTCTGATCTTGCGGCCGTGTTCCCAGGCCGCTTTGGCTGATCCGCCTGTGTTATCACGGAGCAGACACGCTGACTGTCCACACAGCGGGGACGACATGACCTTCCCCCAGCCCGGCATGCCGACGTTAAAGCGCTTCCCGCCCGGCTTTGAGGACCCGTTTCCCGACATGATGCCTCCGTTCGAGCCGGCCCCGCCCGAGCAGCCGCCCGACTCGTCCATCGACCACAACCACAAGCTGCTGAGCTTTTCGACGCCCACCTACAACTTCACCTTGCTCGACTATTCACTGCGGAGGACGACCCTGTCTCTGTCCGCGCAGCTGAACGGCATGTTCTTCCTCGCAGAGTCGCAGTGGACCACCTCGCCCACCGAGGGCGGACCCCCGCCTGTCGCGGAGCTGACCTGTTACCGCCGTAACCTGTTCCAGATCACCGGATCGATCACGCTGCCACGCACCCTGCGCTATATCATGACCGATCAGGGTGACCGCATCCCCATCCTGGCGCAGGAGCTCACCGTGTCTGCAACCGAGTCGGTGGAGGGGAACCCGGTCAAGATCATCGCCGTGCCATGGAAGACTCCCGCTGCCAACGCGAATGGTCAGCCGGAGGAGAAGGTGGAAAAAGAACCCCCGGCGATCCCACTGGATACCATGGCGGGCCAGGACATGGATTCGGACTATGCGACGTTTCCCATCGCCTGGAAGCGCCTCCAGTTCCGTATCGCCACGGCAAACAACGGACGCAGAAAGGAGCTCCAGCAGCACTTTGTCGTCCGCCTCAAGGTGGTCGCGACTCTGTCGACCGGGGCGAAGATTCCCATCTGCGAGGCTCACTCGGGCCCGGTGATCGTCCGTGGACGCAGCCCTCGCAACTTCCAGTCGCGCAAGGACCTGCCCCTGAGCGGGAGCGCAGCCGCGTCGAGGAAGAACACGCATGTCTCCGTGAACCGGGCACCCACCAGTGATCCTGCACAACCACAACCACCACAGCACAGCAACCAGCCGTCCACTCAGACGGCCGTCCAAGCTCCGTCGCAGGCCAAGATGCCGGCCAAGAGCAATACGTCGCCGAAAATGGCCCAGACGCTCCCGTTCGAGGAGGTACCACTTCCGCAGGCGACCACAGCGCCGCAGCAGCAGTCCTCTCCAACCTACACAGACTGGACCCAAGTCCCTGCTCCAGATTCTGTCACTGTTCCCACTCCCACTTTCACCAACGCGGCTGCCACCTATCCTCAGTCGAGCCCGGGACTGTCCCGAATGACACTGGCCAACAACAACAACATCAACATCAACATCAACAACAAGCGTCGTGCCAGCGTTGCGGTCCCGCCGCCTATTAGCCTTTCTCTTCTGGATGACGACTTCAGCCCTTCTAAATCGGCTGATTCGACCAAGTCGCGCTCCCCCAAGGGCAGCGGTACTTCTGCTTCGGCCACTGTCCCTCAGAAGAACCCGAGTCCCGACACCGACACCGCTCCGCCCGCGAAGATGCAGAAGACCTCGCGCAACTTCTCACGACCGCAGACGAGCCGGTCCGCGTCTGCATCCTTCCCCATCCTTGGCACCACGACCGCCAACCTGCAGCCGTCATACCAGCCAGCTGCACCGTCGCTCACCTCGTCTCTTCCCAACTCGATCGACAGTGCCGATCTGCTGTACGAGTACTTCCCGCTGGGATTGGATGATTGGCAGGCACCGGTCGATGCCGTGTACCGGCCGCACGTCGTCCACCACACCAACACGCCGTCGGAATCCAAGTTCCTCGCGGCCCGGAGCCGAAGCAAGCGGTATTTCGCCGCGGAAGATGTGTGTTAACGCGATGCGATACGATTGAACGACCTCTCCATGCATTCCCCACTCACCACAAATACGCATGGAAACGATAATCGATTTGATTCGATGCACTTTTGTCACGCAATGAGCGAGTAACACCACCCATACAAGCATTCAGGGTCTGCTTTGGGATGTCTTTCAGGGCGTTTATGTTTGAGGCAATCTTTTTTGTACGAGTTGTTCTGGTCGGGATACCATGGATCTGTACGTGAAAATCTGATCTGTTAGGGTCTGTTTCTGTTGGGATTTGATTTTATTCGAAACCGGCAACGGCAATGTTAAGGGTACAAGCTAAGTAGGTCATCATGGAAAATGGGCTACGACGAAACGGCGTGTTGGAGTGTTTGTCATGTTTTCGTCCTCTTTTTTTTCCCCCTTATATCTCTTATTTCCTTATATCTCTTACAGATTATATCCATTATATCCCCCATATCGTTTTATTCATCGTCGATACCTCTTGTCTTGTCTTCTCATGAGGACCATGTGACATCATGGGTGGAAGGCGCAGGAAAGGAAACGGTTGGTTGGATGGATGGAGGAATGGAGGAAAGGGATGGAATTGGCAGGTTCTAAAGTGTCTGTGTATGGTATTTTTTTTTCCCCCTCTCGAAGAAGAGGCACGTCGTCCGACGGTGGTTGGGCCATCGATCAATGCATGATCTTGTCGTTTTGAAATTTGAAGTTCTTTCTTTTTCTGCCTCGTAAGGTAATCCGGTAGGTGTCGCTCGCTGTTCCGTTGCAACAGCATCGCAAAAGTAGGTAGAAGAGATATCTTCCTTTCTTCCTTTTTTCTTCGGAAGGGAAATTTTGCCCGAATATAATATAATATGATATTATATTCATTCCTATCTGGGTAATAACTTGGTTGTCCTACTAGATCTCTCCCTCTCCCTCTCTCCAATTGGAAGGGATCCTGCGATGACATTGGTCGAACCAATATTATATTATTATTATTATTATTTATCGGACGTCGTACATTATTATACACCCAACACATCCTAGATACCGACTCAGCCCATCCATCCATGGTTTTGGGGGGACTGTCTCTTAGGAACTTCGATTGAATTGGATTGAATTGAATTAGGGTTTCCCGTCTCCCGCGCGGACGGGGGCGGGCCGTGGTGCGGGCCGGACCGTTAACAGATCCTGATCCAAGAGATCCGAACTGAATCCGAAGCTGAACTCAAAATACGAGCGAGAGAGAGAAGAAGAAGAAGAACACGAACTCGAGACCAACGACACGGAAAACAGAACGCGAATGCGAATACGATCCCAGGACCGGGGTTTTTTGGCTGACGGCTGACAGCCCCAAGCAGGGTTGTTTACTAAAAACCAAACGGGCATAGCCGAATTATATATTAGGGTAGGTCATTTTCGACGGTGTGTTCTTTTTCCTTTCTTTCTCTCCTCTCTTTTTCCTCCCCCCCCCCCCCCCCTCCCTGAAAAGAGAGAGATGAGGGAAATAAAAGATTCAATCCATCTATTCCAGTAACTTTTTCCGAATGAAGGAAGAAAAAACGGTCTTCAAGAGACTACATCTATATATAAGATAAAGATGGAAGATGAGCCGCGCGATCGAGGGTAGGTTTAAGCATCTAAGATTATCGTAGGTGCGTGCACTAGGTATGTATGTATCACTCGACATTAGGAACTCTACTGTACACTCATAGAGACTACAGAAGATGCATTTATTGATTTAGGGGACAGCATTGCATTCAATCATTGCTTTCAATAAACCATTGCACAATACTTGTGTCAGCATCGTAGTTGTTGAAGATTAGGTACAGTACCTACTTAACTAGGCAATCTACCCACTTTTTTTTTATCAATGTGCGATCCAGTTAATTAAAGGTTTTTATTGGTTTCGTTTATGTGTTCTCTGACTTCTATTCTTAACTTTGTCTTCCTCCGACTGCTTAACTCACCTGACTTGATAGTGCATGAATTGCCTCGAGGACCGGGTGTCAAGTTACCTAAGTAGTTAGGGCTCAAGTAAGATTAGACGTCCTGCTTCTGCTCGTTTGATCTATTGTCAGTATGGGAAACTAAATAATGTTGGGAGTCATGTGGTGGGAGGAAGTTAACTGACGCATGATCAGAATGGATGGGCGGAGAGGTCGAGGCGGCAGCCCCAGCCCAGCCCCAGCCCTAAAGCCCTAGCTGGGTGGCCAGGCCAATCCTACCTCCGACATCTCTTAAGTAGGTAGTAGTCTGCTGTATGTACATCGACTTCTTAATGCATATCATCTGTCTTAAATGAACACTTCATTGTCTGTCTGATGGCGGAGATTCGGGTTGTGGTGTGACACCGGATGTATCCTTAGGGCTATCCCCTGTTTGCCCTAGTCCACTCTATCCACCTTAGCAACAGGCAACTTCAGTTCTTGCTCCGCCCATCTATCATCTTGTTACTCTGTACCACATGGGATTTGCAACACCGCTGCAACTTTGATCACAGATTTCTGAATGCATATTGTGAATATTTGACGACAACTATCGTGAAATTTCTTATATATAGATATTAATTTCTGCTTGTGCCAGTATCCAAAATGTGTTCATAAACCATTTGACATAGCATCCAGATGTCATCCAAAACTAGAGAACAGCGCTGACAAGGACCAGGCAACTTGCTGTACACTCCTCACTGCGCATAGCTCTTTATCGCAGGCTCACCACTCACAGGATTACCATATCCTAGGACCTCCGCAAGAGCGACTATCAGGAGTCGCTCAGTACCAAGAACGTCATCCAGCCCCAGCTGAGGCGGAATCAACTGTCCGCAGACCTGATCGAGATCGAGCCGCGACGGGTCGCCCGGCCCATCGTGGTTGATCGCATCGATCGCCAACGCCCAGCTCAGAGGGTTATAGAGCATGCCCTCGTGCGTGTAAACCCCACCGGCTGGTTTCCCTGCGCAGATGGTCTGGGCATGATTGTTCGTGACTCCGACACCGCGGTTGTCTGAGAGGATAGCAGACGCGGAATCGCCGCCCATCGGCTGGACGACCTCGTCGAAGGAGGAGTAGAGCGTTGTCGTGGGGACGTATGCTGAGTCCCCGCCGTTTGCTCGCAGGGTGCTGATGAACTTTGCGTCCCAGCCTTGCTGCCAGATCGATGGCGTGCACGCAAACGTGGGGAAGCCAGGGCAGACGAAATATTCCAAGACGGTGCCGTGGAAGTCCGGGCTGATGGCTATGAAGTCTTCGACTACGTCGCGGGTGGAAGGCCAGTATTTCAACGCCCACTGGGTGTCCAGGCCGCCTTGAGACCATGAAATCACGGTTACATTGGACGATGAAATGCCAGAGATGTAGTTGATCGCGTATGCGACGTACTCGGAATTCACCTGGGCGTCATCAAGAGAGGCGGAAGGGATATTGACCCAGACTGGGTCCACGTTTGCTGCTGCATTGGCCAGCTTGCTGAAGCTGAAGTAATAGGTCGACCCGGCTGGGACCGCAGTGCCAGGGACCAGGATAACCGGCTTCTTTCCGTTCGCGCCATAAGAGAACGAAGCAGGGATGTGGATCGCCGCCCGGAGAGAGGCCTCGTCAACAGAGTACGGCGCGTCGTTCGACGACTTGGAGGGATAAATTGGCGTCTCAGGGGACCTTGTATTCACGTTGCTGATGGAATTGAGGTCACTGTCGAAATATCCATTCAGAAAGTCAAAGATGGAGCTGGGGATGAGCCCTGATGAGACGATATCAAGTACCGCATCTGCTAGATCCGTCACGCCACCTGAAAAGATACTTTCAATGACTGCGAAGGCAGACTCCACGGATGATGCTGTCGAGGGATCTTCTTTCAGCTTCGAGACAATTTCTGCGGCTTTCACCGAAGTATTCGTCCCAGCGATCGAGGGGTCGTCAGCGACATTGGTCAACTGTGTGATCACGTCAGTTCCGTTCGTCGAGGTCGCCCGTCGATGAATGTCAGAGAAGGAGCTTGGCAGTGCTCTGGCAACAGCATCAGACAACAGGCTTGCGCCCAAGCACAAAGAGGTCAGCCGCATTTTCGCAAGGATGACGAGTACCGGCGCCAGTTCCCCAACAGCCCAGTTCAGGGGAGGGGGCACCTCCGGCCGTCATCACAGATATATCCCCCCCCTCCCCCACCTCCCGAAGGGATATTGTCAGATGCTCAGGATTTTGGAACGGCCTCGGCATCCATGGATGATGTCTTTGCTTTCTGTAGAGAGCTAAAGTGGAGACCAATGGAAAGATCAGCGTCCGCGGTCGAACCGCGTGACTGCAGCCTACAACCAAATCGTTAAATGAGGTGAATCAGTCCAATGAGAAAAGCAGATATTCAGGGGCAGAGCGACGTCTGCTACTCAGAGAAGTGACCGCTCTGGCAGCTGCTCGCACCCCTCGAATAGATCCATTAGCAAAAACTCAACGTCACCATGGAGCGGAGAATCGGTGGGGCACGGAAAGACGGCCTCAGCGCGTGGTGCGCCGCGGCCAGAAGGTTCGGGAACGATGGAGCTCAGCATCGTGCCCACTAACGATGACGGTCAGATCCACGGCGGAGAGGGTCGGGTATAAGCGTCTGACGAGAGCCGATATCGTCAGCAAGTGTATATACCTCGCAGTCAGGAGGTGGTTGGGTTGCAGAAGATGCCCAAATGCCGACGAGTCAGTCGAAGCCGATTCGCAAGGGACCGGGGTCGAGACGCGGGAGAGATCGACAGTGTGGGGAAAGTGCGGGGATGGTCCCCTCGTCGCCCTCGAGCCACATGTGACCTGCTTGGTTCTCTCTTGCTCCGTTCTCGTGGAGTGGTGGACATTGGGACGATTCATACTAGGCTCCATCTGGCTTTATCTCCGGTTACATGCAACTTCGGAGAAAAGGAAGATGCAGGTCGTGGAACCAAGCGCAACTTATCTGAGCGTTTTAAGTTTTGTTCACAGTCAATAGGGGTTGAGGGGTATAGAAGAGGCCGAGGTTGAGAGAGGGAAATAGGGATTTTTTTTTCCAATGGGAATGTTTCTAAGGTCGGCTGCTGACGACCTAGAGGATGCCGCATAGGAAGAATCAGGATGCGGCAAAAATGGAGTCTTGCTTAAGACACTCATAGGTACCTAGGTAGGTACCAGGTATGTCTGTGGAAAAGATTATACCAAGGATCCCATGATTTAATGCTTAATTCCCTCTGATTGATTCGCTAATTAACATAGCAACAAAAGATATTTTTGGGAAAGCTGGTATATATCTCGCACAGTATGTGCATGTTGTTACCATTATTCACGAAGTTGGAATGGTATAATTAGCAGACGCCTCTTCCGCTGTAACGTTCCGACCAATGCTGCTGGGTACAAATGTCCCCGGGGGAACGTATCCGTTGAGGTTCGTAAGAGCGCGCGTCATCTCGATCATGAAGTCACAGTGGCTATCACTGTCCGCGGAAATCTGTGTGTCCTTGATCAAACTGAAGCCCAAGTTGCCCACGTTCAGCACATTCGCATATGTGTCACCGCTCTGGCTTGGGTGTGGCCAACTGATCGCAGGCGGTATGTTCAGGATCAGTCGATCCGTATTCGGATCACCGTGGACAGCATGGCTGGCCATGTAGCTCTGGTAACCCTGGGCCAGGTTACCGAACCCTGGGATCAGATTGAAATTTACGGATTTGTTGAAAATGTCAATGGAAATAGACGCGTCGAAGAACATAGCAATGAGATCGGTGCCGTGTATGGCCGGGGCGACGCTGTACTGCATATTCCATGTCTTGCCGGGATACGCCAGGGTCAGCACCCTGTTATTGCATGTAAACGTGGAATCGCGGACGAAGGCTCTCAGACGCTCCCAAGTCGTCTTGTATGGGCTCCCCTGGGCGGTCGTCGCTGGGTACTCCGCAAAAATCGCATCAGTAACATCTGGCTTCGAGTATGCCGGAAAGATCTCGTTCACGAATTCCTCGAACTTGGCGTCGGTATCTATTTTCATCGATGTAAAGAGGGCAGCTTCGTCTGCCACATGTGACACGATCAGGGAGTCGAGCCCCTTCCAGTAGTTCCCTATTGAAGTCAGATCCGACCTTCGGATAATCGTGTAAGATATCAAAGGAACAAGATCAATACCTGACAGGTATTCGAGCACTGCTAGTTGTCTGACCCAACTTCCATCACTGGCAGGCCCAATGTTAGAAGATCCACCAACGGCAGAAGCGATAACCTTGGAATTCGCTGCTTTCATAGTTTCACTATCCACTGCTCGAAGGCAGGTGATGTTCCCACCGGGGCATCCAGCAGCAGTCACGAAGGTCTGGAAGGTGTCTTCTAGTTGCCCTTCGCGGTCAAATAGTACCTCAAATGCAGGGCTCATTAAGACGGCTTTCGAAAACAGGGGATCTTGCGTGCCCCCAAATGCAGTCAAATGGTGGAAGATTGACCCTGCGCCCGCAGACTCACCCCATGCACTGACCTGGTTCTTGTCACCGCCAACTAAGTGGATGTAATCTTGAACCCATTGCAACGCAGCCCGTTGATCCCATAGACCTAGGTTTGGCGTTGCCTCCCGCTCCATGGTCTTTCCAGCTAACCAGCCATAAGCGCCTAACTACAACAATTAGCACATTAGTTGCTAAGAATCTATAGTATCGACATGCAATGCACATACTCGGTAATTGCTGGTCACGAAGATCATATTCCCGCCCGATTGCTTCAGCACTCCTGTTCCCTGATATAGCGGGAGAATAGGAAGGTCACCAGTCAGCCCGGTCAGTTGATCCTTTGAACCCAGTGTGTATGCGCCGCCGTAGAACCACACAACCACTGGGAGGCTGTACGAGTCAGGGTCTCTAATCGCCTTTCCAGGGACATAGATGTCTAGGAAGAGGCAATCTTCAGAGGCACCTCCGCCGGCTAATTCAAGAACTGCGTTCGCGATATCGCCAATGGGCGTGTCAGACAGTTCATCCGCATTAAACAGGGAAAGCGGAACCTCCTGTATGCACGAAGGTCCATAGCTCCCGTCCTGAACTCCAGGAGTCACTTCAGGAGGAGCTGGTTTGGCGAATCGAAGATCCCCGACGGGAGGTGCTGCAAAACGGATGTTCCTGAAGTGGTAGATCTGAAGAAACCTAAGCTTCTGTACCTACTCTGCTGGGGGTTTGCGGAGTATGTATGGAAACTAACATCTCCATTTGCCTCGTACTCTGAGGCCCTGTATGTGGCGTACGGGAGCGTCAGGGTCGGAAGCTCATCTCTCTTCTCAAATTGGATTCCCAAACGACTGGGGCTCGGTGCAGGGATGGCTGCGACCAAGGCAGCAGTAAGACAAGCTGCAATCAGGACTACTGAAAGCATTATGTCAGAAATGTAGCGGTACCTCTCTTTAGACTCACAGCTCTTCGGCCTCCTAGCCTCCAGAAAGCAATATCTGTTCCTTTATTTATGCTGGATTTCATGGCTGACCGTAGTAGATGGACGCCAAGGGCTTGAGGATAGATCATGGCACTTAGTATAACTAGGAAAAACCTCCGAGCTCCGTCGTGAAGAATATCCCATGATCCTCGCTGTTGCGGGATAGCTTAGGCGAGTGACCGAAATCTTTTTGTAAACGCGACCTTTGTCCTGACCGCGATGTTGACGAGAGGACAGGGAGCGCCGGACTCGAGGAGCCACCCCACCTAGCGTATGCACAATCCTTGCTTTCCCCGGCATTAGAAGTGTTAGCCTTCTCTGATCGCTCTGGGGGCCCCGCATCAGTCCTCTGATGCCCACAAAATCAAGCACATTCGAACACTGTTTGAATATCAACCGTCTGTTCATCCAGCCCAGTAAACGCAGTTGCTAAGGGAAGACCTCGGCACCCCAAGAGTCCTCCGATGCGCATGTGCTCGTGGCTTTGCAGCAAGGATTTGCTCATCCCTCCCCATCGATAATCGCTCAGCCATGTAGACAGTACTTTGGTTTATACAAGGCAGGTACCTATTTCATGTCCAGACCTGGAAACACCGTTGTCGTCACATTAGAATTCTAATAACACACTTTGAGATGAGATCATCAAGAAGTGAGTCTTACTTTGAATTGTGTGACATCGCGGGGATGGAAGCATCATTGACGAAAGCCCAGGCGGCTGCTCCAGGGCGGTGTACGACGTAAGCTGGCATCCCTCCCCAGCTGCACGCCCACTAGTTGCAGACCACACAACCAGGGTACTAACTCTAAAGCACCAATGCCGAAGTTAGCCTCTCGGAAAACTGTGCACCCGCAGGGCGGACATACCCCGTGGTGGAGGGAATGTTGCTAAACAGGTCTTCCACCGGCAGTTGCAAGCCGGGATAAGCACACTCTTACAGTCGTACAAATACGTCTCGAGAATCATCAAAACTTCCAGAAGAGGCTGCTAGAGGATTACACCTCACACTGGAAGAAGTATCGAATAGTATCAGCTACTTCCATGATCTATATGATATATAGATATGTTCACCACCCATAAGCCTGATAGGAGAATACGAAAGTCGTCTCGCGATAATGCATGGAGGTAACCATCTCTTCACCGATGACCCGAGGTATTCCAACATTAGAATAGAAACGAACAAAAGGAATCTGATAGACGCAGGCTTCGTGTTAGCATATCGAGTCAGAATACATGTGTTTCCTGCTCTAGTCAGAGGTGTCCTGCATGGGGAAAAAGTACATAATGCGGGGAACCCTCTGGGTTAGGTCCTTAATATATCTAATATACAGTCCTAAATATCCGTTGCACACACTTTACAACTTCACAGATTAATCACCTAGACAATATCAGGATATATCTCCGTTCTGACCAGTAGACGACTGGTCTCGCAGGTCAAAGTGCCTAGGTAAGTCGAAGCTCTTCGCTTCGGCTCTCGTATTCCGCCAGCTTCCCAGAGAAACTTAGTCCTATCAAAAGAATATTCTGATCCCGTCCAACTCCCATTTCAAATTATGATATTGGGGGACGCCTCATTCCCTAGCCGTAAACACATGCATGCGGAATATGTTCATGAATCTCCTCGCCCCAGTTGACCGCTAAGATCCTCAAATGCATCTGCTTCCCACCCCACCTCTTTTACTAGGCCCTTCGATTTACTCATTCACAAGCTTTGGTAAGGAAATATCATATTACGCCTCGTGATGCGGTTTTGGCGGCCAACTGACGGCGAAAGCAATACGCCCCAAAGCGAAAAACGGAATTACACGCCTCATTCATGCGACATATCGAGCACATATACGGGACCACGCCTGATTGTTCGTAAGCCTTTTATATTATATCCCAGTCCTTAGCAATCCACAAAGACTCTGACAGAAGATGCAAAGCATTACAGACAAGGGAGACCAAAGCCTCTTCAGGGTAATCTCAGAATACTCAAGATCAATACTGCATTCTATGTTCCCATAGTCCAGTAAGTGTTTAGTGCGCCCGAACTCCAGAGGAATGCTACTTCTTTATACAGCAACAGACGATGCAGAGTAGCGGCAGACGTTATCCAAGAGAAACAATGTCATGCACATGAGGCTCTTAGTAGCAGTAAGGCAGGGTGCGATTCATCCGTCCCTCTTTGGAATCAGCTTCCTGCAGTTCAAAGCAGTCAACGATGTCAGCCAATAAGTCTTTCAGACAACTGCAATCGTGATTAAACTAGTCACATACCATATCAGCTCCCAGTTCGGCAACCAGCTCGCTCTCGAACGCAATCCACTTCTCCTGCCTTTCCGTAAGACCATTCATATCAAACGTCTGAGCCCTGTCAAAGTCTATCCAGATTGCCCTCTCTGGATCATCCTCAACAATCATCATATTTCTTGGATGAATATCACTGTGTCAAACCAGCGCTTTGAGGATTTTGTGGATCTTATTGATACCCCTGGTAAAGTTTTCCATACGCTGCTTTGTATAATTCGTCCAGTGGAATTCCCGCATATTAGGGATGTACTCCAAGAGAATAGCATTGGGAATGTATTCATCATTCAGAAACGCTTTCAGATGAGGCTGACAGAGCTTTGGATCAAGATTCTCTATAGTCCCGTAAAATTGTGGTATGATACCACGGTCACATAGACCAAACTCCTTCAGTCGCCTATATGCAGTGGACTCTCAAACATGGGAATTTGTCTCTCGGTCTGGAGACTCGCAATATTGCTTAGGGCCACGGCCATGATGCTATTTATGCCCGCGTGTCGGGGCAAATCCATGCTTAGCTGGCGTAGAACCTACCACTTTCATGACACAGGTCTTGCCGCGGATAGTTACAGATATCACAGAGAAGCGTGAGTATGACAGCCGCTTCTCGAAAGTGATCTCGGAAGGATCGATTCCAGTTAGCTCCACTATGGATAGTAAAGCATACTTTATTGAGAACCAAGAGAACAAAGTACAGAGATGATGTTAGTGAGGGAGGAGATGCCTCAGAACACAATAATGGACATTTGAGGAACAAAGAGATGGCTTAATTGAGCGCCAGAATATTGTTTGACTCGTTTGTTCGCTTGTCAACTGTTTATGCTACTCTCCCACACAATCAGTCTTAACCATCATGTTAGATATGTGTGTCCGGGTTGAGCTATTTGTTGGATATATGGACCGTATTCGATTCTTATAAGCCCTCCTTATCTTATTACACAATAATACACAAGCTCCCGGCAGAAGACCATTATTGCACCTTCTCCAGTGTGCTAGGATTATGTGCTACCTTATGTCCATGCTGATCCGTGTAGACAACCTACCCACAAAAAGAGAAGTTAGATAGACCGCAGGATCTTAATAGGTAGTTGAACGTTGTAAATATGATCCCACTGACCTTCGGCGGATTCGCCACCCCTTCTTCCCGAGCACCGCGCTCGTCCATAACTATCTTTTCCACCTAGACCCATCAAGTCAGCAGACGGATTTTGAAGAGGAAGAAATAAAAATAAAAAGGATTCTATAGTTCTACTTAAACTGTGCGTCCTACCTCCCCTTCATGACTACCGCCGCGGTACTTTGTGAAGACATAGTCGCCTTCTTTGATGTTTTCGCCCCGTTTATCTTGAACTCTCTCGACAGACATGGTAAAGATTCTTCGAATGATCCTTCGGAAAAATTTCCTTTTTGTATACACAGCCGGAGTAGAAATTTATCTATTTATAATTTAGCAATATCGTGCAGCAAAGTAATTCATGGTTTTGTGAAGTGCCTAATGTATAATTCTGTTCCGCCGCTTGTGATGTCATCATGATGACCCAACCGAAGAACATGGAGCTTGCGCATTACGTTCTTTACTGGTATTAACGTTAACCAGGGGTGAGAAGTAAATAAATCCATAGGATCCAATTTTAGTTCGTCTGTAGAAGAAGAAGGTGGGATTACATTTACTACAGGCCTGGAGAGGATGGGCGTTAGCGATAAGCTTGACAGATTCTCTCATCTAAATTATCAAGTCCCTTTACAACGACTATAATCAGCTAATTTAAACTCTACTGCGTATTCAGCATTGAAAAGCCCTTAAGCGTCTCTCGCAAACGTACCTCTGGCTCTCTCTCAAACAAAAATGTCGGTTAATGCGCCAAATAACCTTTCATATTTTTTTTTCTTTTTTTATTCCAGTGGACGTCTCGAATATTCTAATCGTGAATAGATAGTGTCCGTTTTCAATGGAAACTGGTATTCGCGTTCTACACAACAGATTTAGACTTTGGCATCATGTCACTGGACACTGCACAACTAGAGAACGGACAAATCTGCATGTAAAAGGCCCCATTCCTAGAGAAGTGGTGCAAGAAGTCATTGAGGTCAGAGTCATATCACAGAGGTTGTTCGATTTTACGCAGATCTACTCTACTACATAGTGCATTTACAGACAATCTGGACTTATGATGTATATCTCAACCGAGGAAGTGTCAACATGAAGAACTATGGTATTAGGAGTCAACAATGCTCTGTACCATATCATAGAAATTGGTAGACGTGGTACATCGGCACTATATATACTTCCATATTCCAACTCCCATAGAACCAACAGTGAGATTTGCCATCTGGCATGTTGCCACAGGTGACTGAAAAATCAGAATTGCATATTTCAGATATCATACTTGACAACCCACTTTCGGCCGTCTGATGGGACCCTGTTGAGTATTCTTAAGCTAGCGACCCCTTGGTCCAAAAATAGAATTCTTGTTATATGATGCACAGATGATTCAGTTGAGAATCTTTTTCCTTTCTTGAAAAGAGAGTTTTCATCTTTTCCCCATCGATTAACAACTTCTAAGTTTTTTCCCGTGGACTTGGAATGACAAAGAGCCATGGGTGATGAATGTGTCCAGTCTCTGTCATGTGGCTAAATATTATCCCAAACGAAAAAGGGCATAAAAAAGATAAAAAAAGGTGAAAATATCGCGTTGTAGTAGACATACAAGGGACGAAGGATGACACCTCAGAACTGGACATATACCAGATATATGCCGCTACAGCACAGGAGGATGCCTATAGTTGCAATATTAGCAGCCTCCCGAGACATCTCAAGTCTTCGAGGCAATTAGCCTCCCCAATCATCGTAAAGACAAACAGGAACATCGTCATCGTGTAGCAGTCAGGGACCGATGAGGAAAATCCTATTTGATGTATCTGTCATGTGTCACCAGAATCAAGTCGCGCATAAATTCAGATAAATGAAAATATATATATATATATATATATATAGCTGCAGGAATTCCGTGAATTTAGCAGAATCTATGTACGCTGACAGCCTATGAAAGCAGCCATTATAGCCATCAGGGATAAGCACTGTCGTATCTCGAATCAAAACATGGATGAGTTCTTTCTCCTCTGGACGGCAGGAAAAGCGACTAATTTGCGCAGGTCCAAAGAAAGACAATTGAAGAAATCGTTTGTAGGTGTCTAGGTAAGTATCTCGCATAGCGACTTAGACAGTTCTCCCAGGAGCAGTCAATATTTAAAAACATTTGACAATATGGATGATAAGTCTAAAGCTTTCTTAGTATAGTGATAACAACAGCTGATCCAATCCATTATATCGTAATATAACAGAAAGAAGGGGCCCAGCAACTATCCTTATGGCAGGACAAAAATCATGTCCACTGTCTGAACGAATTGAGTCAGCGCCCTATCTTGAGAGGACACGAAAAAAAGAATTAAGTTCGTATGGCGGCCATGGAAATAATGTGGTAAAATGGCTTGGCGGGGCGGGGGGGGGGGGGGGGGGGGGGGGGGGGGGGGGGGGGCACCGTAATGGTAGATAGATTGCAAGGTCATGAATGTCAGCTGATGCTTAGTATTCAGTGCCATCTTCTAAGAGCACCTCTACCCTCCTCGACACACATTACCTCCGCCAAAGGAATCAGCATGGACTATATGACAGTGTAGTAAGGTATAGGATCACAATTGATATATGTCATAGCTTCCCACCCATATGCATAGGATTCCTGCGTGGCATGTAATCGACGCGACAAGTTGCCGTTATTACTCAGCATATCCAAGCAGCGATATGCTGGAAGGTTATTCAATCCTCGCGCGCGGTGCTACTCTGTCTAGTAATATCCTCGTGGCCCATTTATAGAGATGTACAGTGCATATATACAGTCCAGTACCTGATGAAGCGGCCTTGTCCTGATGATGATCTCAGAATATATGATGCTGACAGCATAGCATAGCCTAACCTAACCTAACCTATACGCGGTTACCTAACCTACCTACAGTAGATACGGAGTAGTCACTGAGCACAAACCAACAGGAAGGCTGGAGAAGCGAGGCCACGCGCGCATAGTAGAGAGTCTGAGCAACCACTTTCGTGTCAAACTGCGGAGTACTCCGTACTCCGTACGCAGTAGCCTTCAGAGGAACCGGATGGAAGTGGAAATGGTCAGCTGAGAACGATGGGCCAGAAGGCCTATGATTCTATGCAACGTCGTAATGCCTTGTTTATTGGTTGGGTGACTTGGAGCACCATTCAGGTTTTGCTCGGTACAAGTAAGCGTAAAAGACTTTCTCCTCCGTCCTTTCTCCTAGATCTGTGGCATTCCCGTATTTGTGGCAAGATGGTTCATACACAGGGCGAGGGATAATTACTCCGGATCAATACGAATGGTATAGGAAGAAAGCAGTACGTCTGTCGATATGTAGCATGCATCTCAAAGCTTCAGACTCAGAACTGAAGATAGCCAGCACCGGCGACAAAAGCACAAGGGGTCCCTGCAGTCACAGCGAAAGATGCAACAGTGCTATTCCCTCGCGACGAATGACGGAAGCGGCAGCACCCATACAGGGTTCTGAATCTGACAAGTGAGAAGCATGGATGCTTCGCAACTACGCCTCCACACGAGCCGTTCCCGCTGGATTGGGTTCGTCCGGCACCATGTTTGGTATTTCACATGCCTCTGTAGGATATCGATACTAGGTAAAAGGTGCTGGAGTGCAAAGTCTCGGAAAAGGATCCGGGATGGCGCTTCCAAAAATATCGCTGGACGGAAGAGGGTAATGTCACACAACATACCAGCAGTGAGAACTATCAGGACGGACCGGACGGATACTCAAAGAGGAAGGTGAGGACCATATTGACAGTCGGGCAGCCAGACTCGATTAATACTCAAGGGATCAATAAGCAATACCAACCGTCATATTAACTAAAATCGGAGAGTTGAGACGATAAAGAAAACCCGAACGCCCCCGCAGCTCCTGCAGGATTGACTGTTCCATGAGCCATTAAAATCACATTAATATCGCTCTTGCCAATGTTCTCTATTTCTCGGTCTCTGCAAAAATTGTGGAGTTCATTCTTGCATTCTGTGATATAATGCAACAGATCCATTACCTGCAGAGTCAGCAGAATGGATTGAAATAAGAGGATTGGCACTAGGCAAATGGTCAATATTATCCGATCGAGCAAGGACTATGACGAGGGCCACGTGGAAAAGCGAGAGCGGCACGCGAGGCCCACGGAGGCTGAAACATGCTCCATGTACTGTCTTACCTTGCCAGAAAGCAGCAGAGGTAGCTCCTGTAGGTTACTCTGCACGAGGGCCTGTTATGCTTGCTCTCTGAGGTGGCCCAGAAGGGGTAAGCAGAACAACAGAAGAGGTAGATGGCGGTGATACAATGGACACATCAAATGAGCACAGAAAACAGATAAATACAATCCCAGAACTCAACACGGCGAACAAGTACTAAAGACGAAAGGTCTGATATAGTCTTCCCCTGGGATGCGGAGTTCACGGATACAGAGTAAGGCTACTTGAAGTCCATCACGGCATCATCAAGTGACATCAAGTGACGAAGTGACCAGACTAAGGCAGAAGAACAGACAGCGAAATAATGATATACTCATCATCATCTGGCTTTGATAGCTGGGATAAAGAGACGTATCGGAAGTTTTCTGCCCTGCCTGAGATCCAGGGGCCCAGGTGCGCGAGTTGAACTTGGAAGCTTCTCCATGGAGATCTCCGCGGTGATATCAGTGAGGGAAGTACCGGTAAAGTGGATGTGGCTTGATGGAAATCATTTCACGCGCGTGTGGACAAATCATGGACATGGGATTGAGAGCAGGGTTGGAAAAGGGCGGAGGATGCACCGTGACTGGGGTGGAAGATGGAGAGTGCTATCGCTGTCGGGAGCGGTCTCGGACACTCGGGCCTCCGGGCTCCGCTGCGGCTGCCACCGTTGCAACCCTGGGCTGCGACATGTCACGGTCCGCAGCGCATGTGTCGCGTGCGCCTTCCCCGCTGGTCAGAGGGACCCGATGCTCTGAGACCAAGCAGCAGCATCTACCGGCCAGATGTGTCCTCCGCGGGTGTCAGCCAAGGCGGAGGAAGTCCGAGGTAAGAGTGGAAGACTCTGCCACCAAGATATACTCCGTCTGCTGCTGCTTATCTAGGCTGGCATCAGAGCTCAGGGCTGTGGCCCGCGAGATAGGCCGTGGCCCGTGCGCGACGCCAGATCGCCCGTTTCATCTTGAGTACCCGCACCCCCGGCGTGGTATCTATACCGTATCGCTGTTACCACTGCTTCCATACAGAGTACTACTGTACCATCACAGATACCGTACAATCACAATACTATGCCTTCAGTTTCATTTAACAACTTATGTGCACTGACCTTCGAAGGAGGCAGGTAGACGCTTGTGAGTTTTGACTAGCAATTTTCTACAGAGATCAAAGTTCTGCTGCCGTAGCACATCAGGTTCTGTTCTCGAAACGCTCATCGCAGTCATAATGGGCTTGACACGGAGCTACCGTTCCATGAAATCACAGTTCTACAGGTAATCTGGAACAAAGAAGCACGTCATACAATCCTGGCAGTCTTCAGGGATCCAGTAGTGCCGCCAGGAACAAAGGTCCTATGCTTTGCGTGTGAATGTTACCTTGGGATCATCAGCCGACACTCGAGCCCAATAGGCTGCTGCTCCTGCAGGCTGCAGATATCCTGCTCGCGTGTATCTTGCAGCCCCAGTGCCGATTCACTGGAACGTAGCTGTCCCTCGTATGGTTATCAACCGGTAGATGCTGATATGATGATGATATCAGGCCGATGGTACAGATACGTGACCATGGGGCAACAGACATGACAGGACCTGACGAGACAGAAAGTTCTGATACAGCCCGCGTGCCTTGGCCCACTGCTCGGCCTCCGCCCGTCTGCAACTCTACTGCGTAACTCCGCCGTGCCTTGTGCTCCCATGTCGCTCTCCATCTCCATCTCCCTCCATCTCCAGACCTGCCCTAGCGGCGGAGAGAGGGCCGGGAGCGCAGCGCTCGCAACGGCCGATCCATGCGGTCCCGTCTGCCACTGCGCTCTTCGCTCTCTTGCTGCCTGTTGCGCCGGCGCCTGTCTCCTTCCGCTTGCGGCCGCTCCGTCAGATCCCCCTTCCATGCCGACGAGCGCTCCTCGCGGCGCTGGGCAGTGACCGTCTCCTGCGACCTTGAGGACACGCGTCTCCCCATGCCGCATCGCCCCCGTCAGCCCTCGCTGGCATCTTGCGGTAGCGTCCGTCCTTCGCGCCGTTGTTGACTCCTCCCTCCTGTTCTCCCGCGCCCGTCCTCAGAGCAGCAGGTTATCACCTGTCTCTCCTCCTCTTCTTCTCGCCCGGTCAGATCGAGGTGAACCCTTGTCCGTTCTGCAGTCCCCGCCGCCTGGGAAACAGAGAGGATCTCCCGCCCAGTGCTACGTTAGCCTCATACATGCTACTTCACTCCGCCGCTTGATGCATGACCTGAGCTCCCTGTGTACCTTTTTCTCTTCCTTCCTTTCCCCCTTTAGTTCCACTGCCCTTTCCTCTCTCTGATGTTTATCGCACTGTCTGATAGAATTATTTATGTTCCTGGGCCGGGCTTGACGTCTACCCCATCTTTGTTCCGCATCCTGCACCTTACCGCCCCCCTGCCGTGCCACTTGTGGCCATCATATCTCCTCAAACGGTCGGTGGCTCTGCTGGCTCACGATTACAATGACAGCGCCTCTCGCCAAGGCCCTGCATAGGCTGCAGGAGCTTTTTCAGAACCTTGTTGCCGCACTCGAGGCCATGATCTTTCCCCCGCCCCTCTTTCGAGATCCGTCCCGCAAGCGGCGGAAAGCGTTTCGCCGCGCTCGCTGGCCCCGTCGAACGCTCGATGACTTCTTTCAGGAGATCGAACGTCTCTTTACCGCTCCACTGGGGACGCAGAACATGCTACGGATGTCCGAGAAGACGCGCGAGCAGTTCAGAGCCTGCCTACAGTCCAGCCCGGTGTGCATGCTTCCTTCATACAACCACACCCTTCCGACGGGAGAGGAGAAGGGGACGTACTTGGCATTGGATGTTGGTGGATCGACATTCCGGGTTGCGCTGATCGAATTGTGTGGGAGGAGCGAGGGTATGAGGATCATCCGCGTCTCATCGTCTCCCATCGACAGCGCCGTCAAGCTGCTAGAGGGGACTGCTTTTTTTGACTGGATGGCGGAGAAGATCGACGCGATGCTGGCAGAGGTCGATGAGAAGTACGGACGTAACTCCGTGCCGTTGCCAATGGGGCTGTCGTGGTCCTTCCCGATCGATCAGACATCCATCCGAAGTGGACTGGTGATCCATATGGGCAAGGGATTCCTTTGCTCCAATGGCACGGTTGGCCAGGAGCTGGGTGATCTGATCATCAAGGCGTGTCGAAAGCGAAACCTCAATGTGCAGATGGAAGCCATTGTTAATGACAGCTCTGCTGCACTTCTGTGTCGCGCCTATATCGACCCGAAAACGCGCATGTCCCTCATCCTCGGCACAGGCACGAATGTTGCCATCCATTTCCCGGTCCGCGAGATCGGGATTGGCAAGTTTGGCGCTCGACCGGAAGGCTGGTTCGAGCGTGCCAAACATGTCATAGTGAACAGTGAGATGAGCATGTTCGGAGGTGGAATTCTGCCGATGACCAGATGGGATGAAGTGCTCAACCGCACGCACCTGCGGCCGGACTACCAGCCCTTGGAATACATGGTCACGGGACGATATCTCGGCGAGATTGTGCGCCTGATCATTGTCGAAGCCGTCGAGACGGCAGGCTTGTTTGGGGGAGAGCTGCCCCACTCCATGCGTGAACCGTACTCTTTCGACACGGCCATAGTCGCATTCCTCGAAGCAGATGCATCTCCTTCGCTAGCATCTTCATGTGCTCTTCTCCAGAAGGAGCATACCTTCCACGTCTCACCGTCCGTAGACGACCTGCGCTTCCTTCGACGGGTCTGCAGTGTTGTTTCCAGAAGAGCTGCTGGCTACTTAGCCACCGCTATCCATAGCATCTGGTGTCTGCGAAACGAAGCAGAGTTCCCAGTTTCATCCTCGACATCGGTCCCGTCCACCAAACAAGCGGAGGAGTCGACGCAGGTGACTGTCACCGAGTGCGAAGAGCAGCAGTCTAGATCCCTTACCATTGCCTGCGATGGTAGTGTCATAAATAAATACCCTGGCTTCAAGGATCGATGTCAGAAATACCTCGATGTGCTTGCTCAGCAAACCGAGTACCCATCTGGGGTGCTTGAAGAGTCTGAAAGGCCATCCGTCAGTCTCGAACTCGCACCGGAGAGCGCCATTCTGGGAGCTGCTGTAGCTGTCGCCATCGGGATCGCGGAAAATGGGCCCGAGATCCAATGATCTCTGCTTAATTTCTAGACCCTCTACACTTTTACCCTTGCGGGAGTCTTCTCATGCCAGTCGCGCGGCGTGATCGGAGTCACGTTGTCTCATCTTAATGAACAGGCACTTGTCTTCCACTATCCCCCACATTTTCCCTTCATCTACTTCTGTTCTGTTACCACCAAGCACGCTTTGCATTGGAAGGCGTTGTGCGTTTCGGGTCTGCCTTTGTCTCCTCCAAGTCCGGGAGGTGCGAGAGTGTGATTGTCTTTTATGGCCTTGTGTGGTACTTGCATTGTTACTTTTTTAGTGTTTAAAAGATATATGATCGGTGGTTTTTCGGGGAATTATTGATTACTGGACGGGAAGGATAGATTGGTTGAATTGAACTGGTGGCGGAAGACTAGATGTATCCGGTTGTACTGTACATAGGTGCCTATGGGGGGTCGCATGTGATTGCGACTTCGTCGATGCATATGGACTTGATAATTAGACCATTATTATTTACGATGGCAGGTTTGCAGAGGTTGCTGCTGATCAACCGTCGATGATTGGTAGGCATCCGCCTCTGAGGTACTCTATGATTATCAAAGTATTCATTAATGATCCAGGAAAGTAAATGTGTTTATTCGAGCAGTCCTGGAGTGGCAGTCAAAAAGTATGTACAGTACAGCAGGACTCCTAGGTGCTGTATTATCGATCAAACGTTCCATTTCGGAATGCCATGCACAGTCCATGTCCCAGAGTAGACCTGCGCGGGTCGGCTTTGTAACAACCTTTTGTTGCTGTAAGGCTGTCATGACAGAAACCTCGCGGGGTATAATATAATATAAAGAAGCCAATCTCTGGGGCTATATCCTTTCTCGATACTTCGCCATAAACGCTCTGTTATCAAAGAAAAAGAGAAACCAGAAAGGGGGTCAACGGCCCGTGGCATGTCATGTCATGTCATGAGTCACTGTGCAAAACGTCGAATGGGATAAATGAGGGAAAAAAAATCTAGTACATCATCTTCATCATCGACCATGAAATCGATATATGCATAATATAGAATCGAAAATCACTCCTTGCACAGATCCTGCAGCAGCTCGAGCATCCGCCGCTGCAGCGCGAGCAGTTCTTCCCGGGTCAGCATCTTCGTTTCCTCTCCGCTCTTCTCCTTTTGCTCGGTTCTTCCCGTTCCCGCTCCCGCGGGAGGAGGAGGAGGAGGAGGAGGTTTGTTCTGGTTCTGGTCGGTCTTGGTCTTATTATCCGGAGGAGGTGCGTTGCTGGGAACCACCAGGCTGTGCTTCAGCGCGAAGAAGGGGATGCCGAGGGCGCGGAGCTCGGCGTCGAGCGCCCGGGCCATGTCGACGGATGCCTTGTAGACTTTGGCGTCGTAGGTGGAGAGCTCGGCGCGGTCTTGTTCTGCTGTCTGTTTTTTTGTGTCATGTATTAGAGATTTGTTAGTCGGATTGGGTTTATGCAATTGATCTCTCAATTCTTTTCAGGTTGGAAGTATTGTAAGGAACAAACGTACGGAGACCTCTTTGCTTGTATCAACTGGAGCGCCGATGGACCGTCTGTGAAACAATTAAAGTCAGCAATCCTTTCCTTTTTGATAATTTCAATAACTGTAGGAGTTCGTTCGGTATGCCACTCACAGAACCTCATCAAGCTGCTTCTTCTTCTCCCCCCGCGCCCTCTGCTTCGCCAGCAGAGCCTCCCGTCCCCGCCACCACTGCCTCTCGTGCTCGTGCTGGCTGTGGATCAGCCGCCGGATCTTGGCCTGCAGCGCCTCGTTCTGCGACACCGTCTTCATGACGTATTTCAGGGCCGCGGGCCAGGTCGTGATGGTCGACGGGTCGACTGTGCTGCTGCTGCAGGACGGTGCCGGTTTTACGGCGGTAGGTCTGGGTTCTGTTGAGGGAATAGGTGTCTGAGATTGAAATGAGGTCGTTGGACCGCCTGCGGTCCGCTGAGGAGGAGCCTGGTATTGGTATTGATATTGATACGTCTGTGGGGGAATCGATATCGAGGGGATCACGTCCGAGGGCTCGTAGTCATCGTCGTCTTTTGGACCGTCCGACTGCGACTGGGGGAAGCTGGAGTGGGAGTTGACGGTGACATTATGGTTATGGACTAAGGAGCTGGTATTATTATTTGGAGCTTGGTTCGAAGAAGAAGAAGCTGGAGGTGCAAATGCAGATAGTGTCTTCAGGACGGAGGCTAGATCGGGAGGCTCGTATCCGTTCGAAGTCATTATTATTAGTGTTCGTTTCTTATGATTAGGTACCTAGGTAGGTAGGAGATATTAGCGGAAACAGCCGTAGAAGGTTCTTGGCTGCCGTGCTGGTAAATGAATGAAGGGATTCTGAGCAAGAATTCACAGAGCAGAGTAGCTGGTCATGTCAACTTGGTAGCAGCAGTCAAATGAGAGATGTTCATAGCTCAGATCACGCGTCGGACGGTCTGGATTGATGTCACCGAAGCTGGAGCTCCGGGGCGGAAAGCTAGGTACAGACGTACAGTGCATCTCCGTAATAATGCGCATCACGGGTCTTGGCTCCAGATCGCGAGAGGCCCCTCCAAAAATTTGACCCAACACCACCCTTCCAGCTTGCTTCCTCGAGCCGCAACGCCGCCGATCCCATCGGACAGAGCTCAATTGGACTCCCATCTACGTCTTCTTCCCCAGAGCGGCTTCAAGTCTCGGTACATACCAAGCAAGACAAGACAACGACAGAGACGGACGTGATTTAGAATTATTCGGAAAAAGCAATTGATTGCCAAAGCATCAACCATGTCCCGCTCCGCAACAGACGCAACGAGGTTCACGGCTACTGGGCCGTACGCCAGTTCCAAATCGTCATTGCTCTCTGCCACGCCGTACAAGCTGCCGGGCTCCATGACCAAGTCTTCTCCTCCACCGGGAAAGCAGGAGACGCCGAAGGAGAAGGTTGAACGGCTGCGCAGGGAGGCACGGGCTGCTCGAATCGCGGCGTCGACGTCGCGAGTGGATCAGATGATCGAGACTGGTCGGAGGATCGCGAACAAGGCTCACAAGGCGGTGATCTACACCCTGATCGCGGCATCTGGTATGTTTCATATAGATCGATCCCTCTTCCCGTGATTGTGATTGCGACGTGATACGATATGATATCATTCCTTTCCCATTATCCAAACTTTGCTCAGCCGCTTCAATTGCCGCGCAACGCCCAACGAACCTAGTCCCTTTCGAGATGGCTAATTCACGAGACACTTTTCTCTAGGCGTATGCGGTGCTCTGACCGTCTACTCGATCATCTCCCTGACGCTATATAACCGCCGGCAGCGCGAACTCTGGATCGACAAGCAGCTCGAGAAGCTGCAGAACGCACGACTGGCGTATGCCCAAGGCACCGCCACGCCGGAGCAGCTCGAGATCCTGCGGAACGAGAAGATCGGCGAGATCGAGAAGCAGAAGAAGGAGGAGGCAAGGGCGCAGCGGCCATGGAACAGAGCCAAAGCCTACCTGTTCGGAGGCCTGAAGAAAGAGGACGCAGTCCCGGACGAGCCTTCTTCCGATTCAGTTGCCGCCGAGGGCTCGGATGGCAGCAGGCCCGGAGTGCTTGAGGCGCTCAACGCGAAGAAATTGGAAGAGTCCAACACGCTGCAGGCGCAAGCCGCCGCCGCACCAGCTGCGCAGCAACAGCAGCCCGGACAACTCGACCGCCTGGCCGAGAACGCCGAAGCAGCAGCCACGCAATCGGCACGAAGCTGGCTGAGCTGGTTCAGAGGACGGTAGATGATGAGACGGACGATCGGAACAAACAAACAACAAGAAAGTAAATGTTTCAGTTATCTGCCACCTCCTCCTCTGCTCACATTGTGGTCATGGCATTGATCATCATCTCTCCCTTCATTCCTATCTGATCTATAGATTGGGGTTGTGGCGTCTCATTCCTAGGGGATTTTGCATGTCTCATCTTATCTTGCTTGTATATTCCGTATGTACATGTATTTTCATTTTTGTGTTTCTCTTTATGAGTTCTGAACGACGATCATCGTGATCATCATCCTGGAGCACACGCCTCTGTATGTATGTATGATCATCATCGTCATGGGTATGTACGTGGCTTATAGGACAGGGCCCCGCCCGGCTGGCTGTGTCCCCGATAGGATAGGATAGGAATGGTTAATCCAAAACGAAAGTGTCCGGATTTTTATCTTACCAATTATCTTCTATTTGAATTTTGCAAATTAAACAGAACGCCACCGTGCTCATGTGCCCTGTTCCTTTTGTTTTGTTTTTCCCTTTGTCTCGTTGCTTTTGTTCGTTGAATGCTAGCCTTGATCTCTCTCCTGATACTTTTTTTTTCATTTCAAACCGAAGAAAGGAATGAAACTTTTCTAGCTGCGAAACATATGGCGAAAACTCGACAACGGATAGAGACATCCTTTCTAAATAGTCAAAAAAATAGTGAAGTTACATGAAATGCACCGCGGCTTTTGGACATAAGAAAAAAGAAAGAAAAGATCATGATCCCATAGCATCTACAATGTCACCCGTCCTGGAAAGATCTTAGGTAGATATGAAGTCACGCAGTCTCTCCGCTCTCAGAGGCCATGAATTCAATGACCATTAACTCCGTTAGCCTTGGCGGCTTTGAGTGCTCGTCTGGCGCGGACGGCTTCCGCAAGGTTCTCCAGGACCTCCTCGGTCGTCTCCCAGCTGATGCAGGCGTCCGTGATGCTGACACCCTTCTTCAGTCCCGACGGTCCCTCTGGAGGAATCTTCTGGTTGCCCTCGTGGATGTTGGACTCGATCATGACGCCGATGATCGCATCCTCACCCGCGCGCAGCTGGTCGGCAATGTCCTTGGCCACGAGCGGCTGGTTCTTGTGGTTCTTCTTGGAGTTTCCGTGAGAGCAGTCGATCATGAGAATCTCGCGCTGGTTCTTGTTGCGCAAGGCCTCGCGGGCGGCCTTGACGCTGTCGCGGTCGTAGTTGGTGCCCTTGCTGCCACCACGCAGGATCACGAATCCGTGCTCGTTGCCCGCAGTCTTGGTGATGGCGGCCAGACCCTGCTTGGTGACGCCCAGGAAGTGGTGCGAGTGGGCGGCAGCCTCGATAGCGTCAATGGCAATACCCAGATTGCCATCAGTGCCGTTCTTGAATCCGATGGGGAAGCTCAGACCAGAGGCGAGTTCACGGTGCAGCTGGGACTCGGTGGTGCGGGCACCGATGGCGCCCAACGAGATGAGATCGGCCAGGTACTGGGGAGAAATGGTGTCGAGCATCTCGCTCGCGATGGGCATGCCCATGCCGGTGAGATCGGCGTAGAGCTTACGCGAAATGCGCAGACCTTTGTTGATGTTGTAGGACTCGTCGAGGTCCGGATCGTTGATCAGACCTTTCCATCCCACGGTCGTACGCGGCTTCTCCAGGTAGGCGCGCATGATGATGCAGAGGTCGGAGGAAAGCTTGTCAGAGAGGGCCTTTAGCCGACGAGCGTACTCGAGGGCAGTCTCGGGGTCGTGGATCGAGCATGGTCCGCAGACGACAAGCAGACGATCATCCCGCTGCTCGATGATCTCAATGGCTTGCTGGCGGCCAGACCGGACAGTCTCGACAGCACTGGCGGGCTGGTAATTCCATTCTCAGTACGCATTCTCTCCATGTATCTATCATGAAAAAAAAAATTCTTTTGCACGGCGAAGAGGGGTTGAAGCTGGTATGACTCACCGCTGGGATCTCGGACTGGAGGAACTGAGGAGAGAGCAATGGGTCGTATCCAAGGACTGGGCACGTCATTCAGTCAGAGAGAATATTCACAGGCCAATCGAACGGCATACATACCTCGAGTGTCCTCGTTGACCTCAGCGGGGGCTTTGACGAGGGGCATGGTGTGACTGGCGCGCGTAGTATTACTATAAGCCCAACGGAAGGAACTCAGATGCGGAACAGAACGGATTAAACAGCCGGAAGGACGAGAACAAGACTTTATGTCAAACCAAGAAGCACGCAGGATTGAAACAGGAGTAAACAACACAGTGCTGCTTGACTCGGTGTGCAGGGAAGAAGAACGGCAGCTAAAGTTGGGCAGTGACGAAGAGGGACCGACGGAGGAGATAAAAAGTCTGAGTGGGACAGGCCGGTGGGAACAGCTCCAAAAGACACGGTACATACCTTGGACTGAACAGCTAGAGACTAAAAGAGACGGCCCTCTTCTTCCGCGACTCTTTTGCTGCTTGGGTGACAGCTGGGATTTTTCTCGGTGCACGCACAAAAAGACCTGCCCACCTGGATGTCACCACCGACGAATAGGAGGGGCGATGATGACCACATCGCGGCGGGCGGTGAACACATCAGGCTTAGATAAGGGCTCCGAGTGGGCTATCGCCAGCTCCGATCTCCGGCGGCAAGAAAGAAAAGTGATGCATCACTGTTCGCAGCCCAGAAACAGCAATGATGTCCAGAACCTGTGAATGTCCCTTGCAGTGCTGAGCGGGTATCCATCTCAGATGGCTGACGGCCTCAATTGGACCGCCAGGCCTGCCACCTGAATGCAGGCATAGCAGATCGACGTAAAGCGGTTACTAAGATGAAATTAATGGAGTTTGAGAGCTCCCAGCCTCACAAGCCCTGGGATAACTCAGCCCCATTGGCTATAGTTTCTTGTGCCTGTCTGCGTCCTAATCTGTGTAGATGCAGATGATAGATGTCATCTATATCTAAACAATCTAGGTTCTGCATGGACGGCGGTGGAGAGCTGAATGCTGTATACGAGTCGACGTCGATAGCCGCACACCCATCAGGATGCAGCTATTCGGCATGCTATTTAGATCCAACATGGCCATGATACAGTGACAACCCTCTTCATGCTGAACTTGTTGTCGAGTATCTTGAGCGCTGAGCATTTGAATAGGTAATATGACAGGCAAAAGTTGAAGTTGACCAAAGGACAACCAAGCAGCAGCTGAGCGCTTTTTGAAAGAACCTCAAGAACCGCTCGGGAGGCTCGGTTGTAAAGTCGTCCGATGTCCACATGGGGAAGCCTCATTTCCTTTCTGGGCAATTATCGACGATTTTCTGAGTAATGCATGACTGGAGTGAACTACGGCGAGAGTTCTACAGTTGCAGATTCTGCCATCCTTTGTCAGCTGTAATAATTGACGTCGGGGTTGCCAGCATCTGATTGTAGAGAGGGTGGATATGCTTTCGACACTGCGACTCCTCCATCGTGAGAAATGGCAAGACGGAAGATAGCCCCTCCGTGCTGGAATGCGGCAGAAGTGCAGGTAAAGCATCAGAATCTTGATGGACGGCGATTTGGCTGCCATCTTCGAGACTTCGGCCAATCCTGCTGTCCAGTGCGCAGGCCTCCTTCAGCCCTGCACGATTCAGGGCGCGGCGCGACACGCCCTCAGGCACCGGCTGCCAGATCCACCGGCGCAGCCAATGGCCGGGGCGCGCGGCCCGCCCACGGTGTCGCCCTGACGTGGGGGGCCGGCGGATCCCGGCCGCAGACTACGATCCCGGCCCCGAGCGCACCTCCCTCTCTGACGTTGAGATGCCGCTGAAACGGCTGGCGGTTTCTCTGTTGGGCGCCTTCCAGCGGCTGCGGTCGTCCTCGCCCCGCATCTTCTCCCCCCAGGTATCCTCCGGCTCCCTCTTTCGTCTCCTCCTCTCCAGCCTCGCATGGAGCTTTGGCCGCGTTCTCTCTAAACATCCCAACTCCTGAACTGCCTCGTGCTTCTATCTTTACCGACAATCGAAACATCCCCGGCTGCCAGAGAGCCATTATGTTTAGCTTCCCCGCTAAGCGTCGCAGAGACGATCAGATAGACGATCTCGAGGAACGCTCGTTGCATGAGAGGAAGGTACGTCGAGGACTGGGTCCCATCCACCTCACATCGCCTGTCTCAAAAGCCAGCGGGTGTTGGGATGAACCCTTTGCTGACAATTCAAGATAGAAACCGCGTCCTTTGCCGCTCCGCTTCTCGCCCAGCTCCAAACATGCTACCTTATTCCTCGAAGACTCTCAGTTACCTCCCCGTTCCATCCCACCTGCGCTGACGCCGGTCGAGTCGTCGGACGACGAGGATGACGGAGATGGCATGTCCCAAAGCACTCCCCAAGCTGCGCGGAACAGGAGGCCAGATCAGGGCTGTAGACCTCCCGCCCTCACATTGGACACTGCTATGGACGTGGACATGCCCGACTCCCATCCTCTATTCGACGGCGATAACCTCTCACCGTGGCCCGTCAGTGCAAAGAGCAATGGAAGTCTACAGCCGTCACCCATTCCGCACCAACTGATCAACCAGTCCCTCAACATCAGCGGAGGGCGCACGGCAACACCAATATATAGCCACTTTACCGTGAACATGCATCTCGAGACGGTGAGGGAGGACGATCAAACACTGCCCACCCATTCTTCCGTTTCTGAGGGCCCCGATGCCCAGAAGAACGGACAGACAGATTGGTGGCGTCGACGACGTCTACCAAGTCCAATTAGCGAAGATGAGGATGCTCTAGTTGAGCAAAATTGTAACCTTCAAAGCCACTCTCTACCGATCTCGCCACCTTCAACTGGTCCCTGCAACGCACAGACAGGGGCATGGCCTCCTATATCGGAGCCGAGCACAGAAGACTGTGCACAGACCTGGAAAACGTCAAACACCTCGATGGAAGCTTCCGCCGCCGCTACATTGCAATCCTGTGCTTCGTCCGTAAATATGGCGAGTAACTCTAGCCAGTCAGCTGCCGGCACGAACCGGACGTCTGGAAGCAAGAAAATAAGTTTCTCAATGGGCTACCGTGCCGACTGCGACAAGTGCCGGCGCAAGGTTCCTGGACATTACAGTCACATTATCCGTTCATGATTTGTATACCCTCGGTCTTGAGATCATTCGGGGCGTGTACATTATTTCAACCCTCTGATGCTCATACTTTCGCGTGGGTGGCCTTGGTCCTTTCAGGGATTCCGGATTCTCGGGTTTTCAGCTTGTCACGATCGTTATGTAAACGATTCCAGATTCTCTGTGACTAGATGAGATGTTATCTAATCTTCAATTCCTTTTCCTCGCAATTTGGGGGCACAACAAAGGCACGCGCAAATGTATACTGTAGCGCCTGGAGATCTGAAGCGACGAGCGCCGCGAGACCTTTTTGTACATTTCTTCCGTTCATTAACCTTATCCATCTCGCCGGCAGGCTCGAATGACGAATTGAACATAATAATAATAATGAAAGAAACACTATCATAGTTTAAACGTTCCCGAAGGCGCTTCCTGCTCAGGCCTTCCCTGTCCCGAAGGTCGAGCCGAAATGGATGACTAAGCGCCCGTATCCGAGATCGAAGGTCGCTCAATGGTCGACCGTCTCTTCCTTTAGCCGACAGCTGCTCCGCTGAGGCGATGGAAACAGCGGAGGAGCGAAGGGGGAGAAGTTGCCGAATGCCTTCTTTTTGCTTATTGAGACCTATTTTTGCGTATTTTTGATAAGATATTATTTCTATTTACTTTTACTCTGCTATCAGAATGCCTTTGATGCACCCCGCATCAACAATAATGCTTCTCCGGAGTCCGGCATTCCTTTTCTCGGTTGAGCTCTTACCCGATACCCTTTGCCGGCGGGGAGAGCTCTCCATATACATGTGCAGATCCCTAGTTCCGGGTCCGATCGCCGATCTGTCTACGGAGTAATGATCTATGACTCCGTAGTTCTTTAATTCCTAGCCTTGTCTTTTTCAAGACGGCGTCTGGTGCTTCTTATACCAGGTGAAAGTTGGCTTTGTTTCTATCTACTGTCCACCTAAACCTACTTACCCTTTACCAGCTTCTCGTTTGAGCTCGTCCTTGTCGGTTCATCTGGCCACATAGCATAGCAGCTAGTCCAGAATCTGATCTTTTCTTCGGGAGAAGCGGTCGACGAGCTTGTAGGGGATATCACGCCCAGATCTACTAACATGGCCTCCCCAATTCCCAGGGGCCTCCGCCAGGTCCTCCAGAAGTCACCCTCTGACATCGTGATCCTTTCTTCTCTTCGTACTCCCATCACGCGGGCCAAAAAGGGCGGCTTCAAGGATGCGTATCCGGAAGAGCTCCTCGCCTATGTTCTTCGTGCCACTCTCGCGGCAAATCCGAACCTCGACCCGGCCCTGATTGAGGATGTTGCTATCGGATCCGTACTGCAGGAACTGGGCGGTGCCAAAGCTGGCCGCATGGCCCAAATCCATGCGGGTTTCCCTCATACGGTTCCCTTCCATACCGTGAACAGGCAGTGCTCGTCCGGGCTGGCTGCCATTACAGGAATCGCTCACAGCATCCGCGCCGGAGCGATCAGTGTGGGTGTTGGCGGAGGCATGGAGTCGATGACCCGGAACTATGGCTCGCGCGCAATCCCAACTGTGCTGTGGCCGGAACTGAAGGAGTCTCCGTCCAAGGATGCCAGGGACTGCATCATGCCCATGGGAATTACTTCTGAGAATGTGGCCAGCCGATACGGTATCACGAGGGCGGACCAGGATGCTTTCGCTGCTGAATCTCACAAGAAGGCTGCTGCTGCACAAGCAGCGGGCCTGTTCGATGCTGAGATCGTGCCTGTGACGACCAAATTCTTTGACCCGGAGCGGCCCGACGCTCCCCCCAAGGAGATCACCGTGACCAAAGATGACGGTGTCCGGGCCGACGTGTCCCTGGAGAAGATGGCAGCTTTGAAGCCTGCTTTCTCTGAGACGGGATCCAGCACCGCTGGAAACAGCTCACAAGTCAGCGATGGCGCTGCGGCTACGTTGCTGATGCGCCGCTCCACCGCCACCGAGCTCGGTCTGTCCTCCTCCATCAAGGCCCGCTGGATTGCAACCGCTGTCGCAGGCTGTGCCCCAGACGAGATGGGTGTCGGGCCTGCCGTTGCGATCCCAAAGCTGCTTGACCTCGTTGGCATGAACATCTCTGACGTCGGAATCTGGGAGATCAACGAGGCATTTGCCTCCCAGGCGCTCTACTGTATCCGGAAACTTGGTATCGACGAGGCGAAAGTCAACCCGAAGGGCGGTGCTATTGCGCTGGGACACCCTCTGGGTGCCACGGGTGCAAGACAGCTTGCAACCCTGTTGCCCGAGATGGAGAGGACAGGACAGGAGGTCGGCGTTGTGAGTATGTGTATCGGCACGGGAATGGGTATGGCAGGCATGTTCGTTCGGGAGTAAGGTAAAAAGCGCAAGCGATATTACAATTGATGCTTTTTTGGCATTAAGCGTTGAGCTTGGGGACTCTTGCTTCGATGTGAGGTTTACGAGGAAATGGGATGATAATTAGATATCTGGATGCGATTGTACATGTACATACATACATGCACACATCTAGACATGCGCCGCCGGCCAGTTATATACCCTATATGTTTCTTTGACCGCTATATCTCTTTAAATTCTTCTTCAGAAGGTAGAACACTCGGCCTAATCGGTTTCGTATGAGTGTCACGTGATCGTTCCTCCCAGCGCCCCCCGTTTCCGTTAGACCATCTCCCGCCCGCCGGAGGTGTGCTAAACGTCGATACACTCGGGACGTCAAATCTTTCGAAAGTTTGCAGCGCCTTCAGTGAGAGCAACGCCGCAACCATGCGTCCGCCGGCGCGGCTGCTCGGCCCATTGGAGGCTCCGTCCCTCCAGCTCTCGAAATCCCTGTACGTCTGCTCGACCTGCAGGCAGGAATTTCTGCCGCGGGCGGCCTCGCTTCAGTTCCGTCGCAATGCTTCCGAAAACCTCCCCTTCACCGAGCGCGTGCGCCGCAAGATCTGGGGAACCGACAATCCTCCCGGTCTGAAGGACCCGTATGGAGGAGAGGGTGCGATCGAGAGGGCGCTGCGCAAGCGGAGGGAGGCGAAGGGCCTGGTGGAGGAGGAGCCTCAACCCTCGCCGGAGGTGCAGGAGGAGATTGCACCCCCGGCCGACTACAAGCACGCGGAGACGTGGGATGGGCTTGAGAATATGGGTCATCTGGGGAGGTGGTATGAGCTTTCGCCTACGGAGGCGGATGAGTACAATGGGTGAGTTTCGCAACTGGCTTTTTTCTTCCTCCAGTAATTGCTTATATATCCCGTCTATCATTATCATTGTCAATGGCTGACATCCGCGCCCCACGTTACAGATTCATGGCCAGGCGCAAGTTGACCGAGAAGGGACACATCTACCTTGCTGCCCACCAGACCGCCGTCGAATTGTGCATGATGCAGGCGCTGAACAAGCCATTGACGGCTGTCTGCCAAGTTCTAGAGCATGACAAATCGGTATTCAAGATGATGTGGAAATGCAAGATCCAGCTGGGAGAGGACAAGGGAAAGCTGGACACCGCTCTGGTCTTCCCGAACAAGGACGCCAAGGATGCCCTCTTCTACGTGTTCCAACAGATTGGAAACCCGCCTGAGCCGGAGGCTACTGCTGAGGAGTCGTCTGCCGCCGAGGAAGCGACAGAACAGACAGAAGTTGATGAGGAAGAACTGGAGGAAGAAGAAATAGTTCCAGAAAGCGTCACGAAGCCGTCCAATCCCTTGCCTTTCTTTGGATATCGCGACACGCGGGATGACGGTTTCCTGTCCATCTCGCTGAATGACCCCGCGACGAAGTTTGCTGTATGTCCTTCCCTTTCTAGCCCAATGGTGTCTATCTCTTATGATGATGGCGACATGGCTAACCTCGATTTATATATAGTTCCTCAAGAGACTCTCCCAGTTGACGGGCCACTACTTCCCCGATCCTGTCATCCACTCGATCAAGACCGTCAAGCAGGCGGTTGAATATATCCAAAGGGTCGTCAACCCGCCTCCAAAGAAACTGGCACCACAGCTGGCGGCCAACCAGGCTCTTAAGAGCCTGCCTAATGTCAAGATCTACCTGAAGAGGCGGAGACCATCCGACATTGATGAGGAATTGGGACGCAAGAAGGTTATCGAGGCAGAGCTCCGCGCGAGAGGTCTTATTGACTAAAAGGCTCTGTTTGCTAGTATGCGCAACTAGAACGCGTTTACTGTCTCTCTCCTAGAATGTGCTGCAGATGAAATGCTTTTTATGAATGTACAATACGAAATTAGGAATCTAGCGTTTTCATCTATTTGTATGCTCTATTATACACATGTATGTGTCATTAATGGCCTGATTTACATAAAAGATTCGATATGAATTCGAAACTCAACCAGAAACCACTTTTCCCGGATCAAACGCCGGAACACCAATAATGAACCAAACCAAAATAATAAAACATGAGAATCATCTCCGCGCTCCCGCTGGAATCGAATACCCTCTCGTCATGAAATCCGTATTCTTCGCCGTCTGCTCCTTGCTTCCGCCCTTCGTGAACAGACTCTCCAGGTTCTCGTTCGGCCCCATCATCTTCCGTCTCCGCTTCTTCTCGTTCTCCTCCTCGAGGACCCGCGCGGTCAGCATCGCCGTCGCGGGGTTCTTGATACTTCCAGACCCGCCGCCAGCCGTGGGCGCAGTAGATGTACCGCTTCCGGTCCTGCTACTGCTGTTGGCAGCAGCGGCCGATTGCCCGGTCGACGACTCCGTGGCCTGAGCGGAAGAAGAGCCTTCCGCGGCCTCGGAGGCTTCTCCGTTAGTAGCGTGCTTCTTGCGCTTCTTGGAGCCGGGCGCCTTCTTGAGGGAGTGGGTAAGTCCCTGTTCCGCCAGCTTCTGGATCCTGCGAAGGAGCCGTTCCTTGTCGGCTTCTTTGACTGGAAGGATCGGTATGACGTTGTCTTCGGTGTAGGGCTCGTTGCACTATGACAGAGCACAAGAGTCAGCAGCGGTACGTTTTTATATGTATACAAGGTGAATGCATTAACTCACTTGCAAGCACCGATCGCCCTTCATCTCACGGATCGCCTCCTCCGAAAAGACATGCCCGCAGGGCACGAGGTAGACGGACTTGACATTCGGTCCCAACTGCTTGGCCGTGATGGGACAGATCCATCCTTCGCGTCTGCCCTTCATATCCGCAGTGGGACCGCCGCGCTCGGTGTCGACCTCGAACTTCAGCTCGACGACGTCCCGCAGCCCCTTCACCCTTCCGCACAGGATCTGCTCGCAGTCTGCCTTCGAGCTGATGCCCTCCGCCTCCTCGCCGGGAAGCAGGAACTGCAGGATCGCATCCTTGTTGTAGAGGTTCCCAACCGCGTCTGATACGATGGGTCGAGTCAACGGCTTGTGCGACAGGGGACAGGTGGTCCAGTAGTGCTCCTGCAGCTCGCGCTGGGCTTCTTTGATCTGCGCGGTGGAGGGGTTGCGCGCGGCTTCGCGGACGAGCTCCCTGCGCGTCGGAATACTGTCAAACTTTGTCAGATATTGCAGTCAGGGAAAAAAATGACATGTACCAGGATTAGGAACTCACCTTCCACCGTCATTACCCATCTTTGTAACAGTCGTTTCTGTATGAGGTCCCGGGGGCGGCGGAGTAGTATATAGGAGAGTCGTCGGGGCTTGCCACAAGCTTATGGCACAAAGCGGAGATAGACTTGCGGGCCCCGAGAGTATGAGATCAGATGACTAAGCAGCTCCGCGCCCGCTTTCGCATCGATAGGTAGCTTTTAGCCTCCGAAGCGGGCGCTAGGTATATCAAACAGCTGTCCAGTTGGGAAGTCCAGTAGTTGGTAGTTCTCCACGACAAAAAACGACGCCGTGGGACGGATTTTGCATTGACGGACCTCAATGCCGCGATCATGAGGCAGTCAGCGAATTTGCTCATTTTTTTGAGCATAGCAGCATGCTCGGCCACCAGGGCTGCTGCCGCAGACGATGCCTCGTCACGACCTAGGGGAGTCGGTCCTGAGTGTAAGTACAGATCTACATACTTTTGTATTTATATTATAACAGCTGTGATTATGGATTGCACTTTGGGGGATTTTATCTTGACTCGTTAGTTATACCAAATGAGGAGCAAACATGCTAACTGTACATTCTTTCTGTTCCAGTTGCCAAGTTCTACAAGGACACGACCACATTCAGTTGCATCTCCCACCCAGCTATCCATATTCCGTTCTCTGCAGTGAACGACGACTACTGCGACTGCCCGGACGGCAGCGACGAACCGGGGACATCAGCGTGTTCTCATCTCTCCCGCTTCTCTCCCTCGACCCCATCTGACCACCCCGCGGACGGTGTCGATGTCACGCCCGCGCTCCCCGGGTTCTACTGCAAGAACAAAGGCCACAGACCCTCATACCTGCCCTTCCAGCGCGTCAATGACGGCGTCTGCGACTACGACCTGTGCTGTGACGGCAGCGACGAATGGGCGCATGTCGGGGGCACCAAGTGCGAGGACAAGTGCAAGGAGATCGGCAAAGAGTGGCGGAAGCAGGAGGAGAAGAGGCAGAAAGCCCTCACCGCGGCGCTGAAGAAGAAGAAGGAGCTCCTCGCGGAGGCGGGGAGACTGCAGAAGGAGATCGAGGACCGGATCACCGACCTCGAGACGGAGGTCAAGGCGCAGGAGCTGAAGATCCACGACCTGGAACTTGATCTGGAGCGGATCCAGAAGGAGGAAGAGCGCAAGGCCGCCAACAAGGGGAAGAAGAAGGGCAAGGTCCATGTGCTGGCTGGGCTGGCGAAGGGCCGGGTTGAAGAGCTCCGCAACGCGTTGATCGACGTGCGGGCCCAGAGGGACGAGAGTCGGGCCCGAGTGAAGGAGCTCGAGGAGATCTTGGCCAAGTTCAAGGAAGAGTATAACCCGAACTTCAACGACGAGGGTGTCAAGCGTGCTGTGCGCGGCTGGGAGGAATACGCTGCCAGGGGAACGGCAGGAGATGCGGTAAATGCTGCTCAGGAGCGTGAGTTGGACGAGATCGCCAAGCCTGACAGCGAGTCCTCTGGTATTAACTGGGAGCAATGGGAGAACGAGGAGGATGGAGAGACCGAGGCAGACATTGGTGAGTGTTCAATATCCATCAAGCCTGAAAGACGCATGCATTAACCACGTTTCAGTCCACAAACTTCTTCCTCCATCTCTGGCCAACTTCATAGAGAATACGTTCACTTCCTTTAAGAAGTTCCTCATCTCCAAGGGTATCCTACCCAAGTCAGACCAGGACTCCACCCCCTCCGAATCCAAAGCCGTGGTCGAGGCCCGTAACGCCCTCAACTCGGCCAAGTCATCACTCACATCCACCCGCAACTCCCTCAACGACCACAAGTCCGACCTGGAGAAGGACTACGGTCCGGGCTCCATCTTCCGCCCGCTGAAGGGCGTCTGCATCAGCAAGGATTCGGGCGAGTACACCTACGACCACTGCTTCCTGGAACGGACGAAGCAGAATCCCAAGAAGGGCGGCGCATCGATCGGGATGGGCAACTTTGTCCGCTTCGGCACCGTCACCGTCGACGAGATTGACAGCTCCGGACAGATCGTGCCCGTCCAGAAGACCTCTCTAGAGTACGCGAACGGTCAGACGTGCTGGAACGGCCCCGCACGCTCGACGACCGTCGTCCTGGAATGTGGAGAGGAGAATGAGATTCTCAAGGTCACGGAGGATGAAAAGTGCGTTTACTCGATGATAGTGAAGACTCCGGCGGTCTGCGACGCAGGAGATGGCAAGAATAACGACAGCAATGATAACGGGAGCGGCGCAAAGGAGCGCAAGGATGAGCTGTAATTTTGAGTTGTGACTTTGGCTGGCTCTGTCTGATTGAGTGGTCTCTGAGTACAGTATAGAACGAAGTTCGTAGAACGGTGTTTTGCTGTTCTTCTTGTCTGCTTCACGGGTAATCCAAGTCTCTTACGTTAGATAGTTACTCTGAATGATGATGAAGCCTTGTGCACGAGCTTTGATTTTCACATTTTCCAAGGTTGCAAATGACCCATAACCTATTGATGATCTCCGATATTATCTTGTTCGTATTATCGAACTTTCTAAAGCCGCTGCGGAAATTAATTTCCGCGCGGCGGCGGGGGATCACTTACTCAAACAGAGAGTAGAATCTAAAATCCAATTGGCGGGGTCTCAAGCAAATGCAATAATCAGAACCTGCAGTCGCTGGCGTCTTTCTGCTCGAGCGATAAGATGGCAAAGTAAACCGCTAGTACTGTACAGAGTACTCCCCAGGATGGACCGGAGAGCTGCCAGCCAGCTACCTAGTAAGTAAGCAAGTGACTAGGTACTGTACCTAGATAGACAACCTATCCTGAAAATAGTCAATATGTACTCAACTTGCGTGTCAGCAGAAGGAGATAAAAAAGGAGAGAGTAGTCCGTTATGCTTTTTTTATCTTCTCTTCACTTTTTATGCACCTATCTTCCCAGTTCCAGAGGTATTCATTCTTGCAGCACCTGCGGTTTGCTTCTTCCATTCGATTCCCTTATGGATCTCGATCTGGGAGGGCCGTCGGCGGTTCGGCCCGGTTATATGCCTTTGGCCTACAAAGTTATGTATACTGTATACCTAGCTAGGTACAGTACATTTTGTAGCTAGGTAGCATTCTACGAAGTACAGTACATACTTCAGATAACTCTTAAATAATCAGAAAACAAAAGACAGAACGAAGTCTTGCATTGGGTATATCTCTGAATTTGTGGTATCTCTGGTATATATACACTAAGGTATCAGATCAAGAAAAAAAAAAGTCCCATCAAAACCTCCTACCCTGTATGTTGCCGTAGTACAGTAGAAAAGTACTGTAGTACATGGCCGTCAATAAAAACTCCGGTGTCCTTTCCTTTCCCGTTCTCCCCTTCGTCGCTTATTCTTGCGTTTGCCAATGAACGTCGTCCGGTAAAATGGAGGCGATCCGGGATTCCCCCCTTTGGACGGGGATCAGGGGGATTTATCGTTCACTCACGGCTGACATTTCTATGTCGGGAAATGAACAGCCCGGATTTATACTGGCGTAGGATTGACGGAGGGTGAGGAGGCTTTGCTTTTCAACTCCGAAGAAGCCAGTTTAGTGCTGTTTGTTTCCGACCCCGGTCTGTCAGTGAAAAAAGAAAAGGCCTCTCGAGATAATAAGTTTGTGGTATCAACTTACGCTGCAGGAGTTGCAGGAGCAGGCGTTGCAGGCGCCGGAGCAGCAGTTGCAGTTGCAGGGAGCCATTTTGATTGATGTTGTTGTGGTCAAAGAGGTAGACTCTCTGAAGTTGCTTGCAGAAGTAGTGGTCTTCGATGGACGATGCTTTTGATAGTGGGAAAAGAAGTTCCCTCTACAGGGGGCCTCGAGGTCATCTTTATACCTTACGCCGCTCTGTCAAGAGGCCCATGCATCTGCAATCATCATCACTTCGGAAGGATGAGAAGTTGAGAACAGGCCTCCTCTGATTCGAAGCCCCGCTTGCATTTCTGCCTACAGTACGCCGTGTGGAGATCTACTAACGACTGGTGAAAAAAAGTTCCACCATTTTTTTTCTGGGGCCGCTGGTCGAGAATCGAAGGCGTATTGCCAGTGTGGAGAATAATTCCTCTTTGAAGCCTGACGTACTTTCCCCTTTTCTTTATCGTTAGGCACGTTGTGTGACGGGGCCTTGTCCTTTTCAAAAGCCTGGCTTTTTCTTTGCGGTTCGATATCTAAATCGCTCCAGAATCTGAAGGATGTCGAGTAGGTGCATACATACATTGTTAGTTGTATGTGCATACAGAGTAGCATTTACTGGTAGCGGTCCCTCGAATGCAGAAGATCTGTAATATCAATCTGCCTCTGGCAGTGACTACCTCCCAAATAGGTATCCATGTCGCAGGGCCCGAAAGGGAAATGCGACCAAGCAAATTGTGACAGGAAGAATTATACACTCCACGTGGACAACTGGTTCTGTTTAGATCGAAATAGATAGAACGTTCAGACGAGGTTCCCCGCTGGCCGACAGACAAAAATAATCGTAATATTAATACACGACTTGCAAACCTAGCGAATCGGCACGGAGATGATGATTTCAGGGCGACAAGCGCGGGTAGATTAGCAAGGGATGCACGGACGCGCCCGACGAACACTGCCCCTCGCGTGGCTCTTTCTTAGCGTCGAGCTAGACGTCATCGTGGTTGCGGGGGTCGCTAAGAAGCTCAAAAAGACTGAGAAAAGAACTGAAGAAGACATCTCATTGGGGAAATATAACACGGGTTTTAAGTGGATATCCATCATACGATAGATTGTACTAGAACTGACAAGGCCCAGGGCTACATGTCTCCAATCTCCATACAGCTCGCATACTGTAGGCCCCGGGCCACCTTCGGAGGGGTCTGAGCACATTCAGGTGGTCGATCATGAAATCTTCAGATGGCCATAAAACCAGCACAAAGCGAGGCAGGGGTGGATCTTGCTTCGAAACGGTGCACGAGAATCAAGGATAGCGCTTTCTTGTTGCTTTTGCCCTGGGCTAACTATTTTTTTTTAAAAAAAAATAAAAAATAGGAAAAAAAAGTTAGAAGCAGAAGTATCTAGGCGTCTCGCGATATTGATCTGCTCCGCCGGTGGACTAATACTCTAGCAACCTGACTGTACAAAATTTCCTACGCCATATGGCATCGCGCCCGACTCTGATGCTATCTAGTGTTTCGTTGAATTAATCAATTTAATCCAACCATCTTTGCCTCCGCTCTTTCTTGGCCCCCGACGTGAGACGCGATTATCCCTCAGAAAGGTTTTGAATCTGTCGGCCTCGTCCGTCTGTGTACGAGGTCTATCGAGTCTCGACAAAGCAGAAGCTGCAGAAGAGAAAGGTGGACGGGCAGGATAGGCTGGTATGCAACCGTATCTGGCCCATCAGGGCGCGCCATCCAGCCATTGCATGCAACGCGGTGCAAGCTTCGTAACCCGGTTTTCTTTTCCTCTTTGTCGAGAACTCGAGATTGTGGAAGTACCGAGAACGTGGCGCTTCTTTGCTCGCCTCCTCCTAAATGCAAGAGGCGTGGTCCGAATCTAATGCTGTGAACCATTTTTTTTCTCCCCACATGGTGCGCTCGCGCGCGTAAGAGGCATCGCTCGGCGGTTTCAAGGTTGTACAGTTAGGTACCTGCTTATACCACCATGATCATGCTAAATCGAACCTTTAGTAGTGTGCTGTAGGCCCGGGCCCGGGCCGGCGGGCGCTCCAGGGTCTTACCTGATAGGGTTAGGGATTGTCCTCGCCGGCGCCACCTTCGTACAGCACTGTTGGGCACAGTTGTGCTAAGCTTACCAACTGAGCTAAAAAGACCAGTGTATCACCCATGACGGGTGATATGCCTAGCATCACACTATACGTAGTACACTAGGGGTTCGGCGCCTTGCGCCTAGAGAGCCGGCGATGTTTTGAAGGAAATTCATATTGAATTGAACGGACGTCGCTTCGAATTTAAAGTGCTCTCTGGAGTTCGGATAATCTTAGAAGGGGAAGTGGAAGAAGGAGCTTCACGACTGGTACAACTCAGGGCAGATATCTCCAGGAACAAGGACTCAATGGTATTAAGTCTCAAGCGGACAACACAGGGTATGACTCAGGCACAACAAAGTTGCTGGCGACACTCTTTGAGAATTTTTCCTAGTTTCCACTCAGAAACTCGCCGGGCTCTAGAAGTTCTCTGGTTCCGACTACAGAGTCTGGAGAGAGGGGTATGGAGAGGTTGCCATAAAAACGAAGATCTTCCAGCCATTCTTCCACGTTCTCCATCCTTGAAATGCATTTCTTTTCTTTATACCGGTTTCCCTTTCGCTTCTTGACCCGCTCTGAGCGGCGGGGTTGTGCCTCGCCTTCTCCTCCTCCGTCGTCTTCCTCTTCCTCGGTCTTACGCTTCTTCGTCCTAGAACGCTTCGTCCCAGAAGGCTCTGGCGCTCCATGGTCATCGTCTTTGCGTGCGTTCCCAGTCTCTCCGTCAGCTGGAGACTTAGCTCTCTCGCTGTCCAAGGGTCGCCGATAGAGCTCCAGGAGCTCCAGGAGCTTAATCCGGGTGTCCCAAGGGATGGCCTCGTCGTTGAGGGTCCCAATGCACGCCCATGCTCGGCGAAGCGCAGATAACGGGGCCCCATGCCAGCTTTTAATTTTCTCAATCACAGTGCCGGTTGGAGAAAATCTGCCAAGACATAACGGACTTAGAGGCCGTTCTCCCCGTCCCCGATCTTGCGCAGGCCCCGAAGATGCGCGGCATAATCGTCAGCCGTCGGAACCGTCCGAGGGGTGCCTGGGTTTGCCTTTCTCCTCTCGCGGTCCTGGTTTTCAAAGGTAAAGAAGAAGTCTAGGTCCGCCGGGAAAAAGGTGAATCCTGGGGAGAAGGCATCGTCATAGGCCGAATGGCAAAGACCGCACAGTAGAACACCATTCCACTCGAAAGTTCTTTAGACCCATCTGGTGGAACTTGTCCCGCTTCAAGAAAATATTAGCTAACCTGTTGAATTTCAGGGGAAGGTCATTGCGCGGGCGAACGATTGGGAAGCGACTAATCTAGTTGCGAGGAGACATACCGATTTGTCGTCTCTTAAGACATGGGCCGCGTGTACCCAGATCTTTGCGCCGCAGAGCCAGCAGTCCGGCCCATACGTTTGCAGCATATCTTTGCTGTGCCTGGAAAAATACACTGATAAGGTCGAGCATCGGCACTATCTGATTTATCGGACGTGCTGGAGTCCGTGTCTTCGTGGCCAGATGCAACTGGTGCTTTGCCTTTCGAGCTGCTCGCCAGCGAAGTCATGATGATGTAGCTAAAAATGTTCCTAGGCCAGGTATGCATTTTTTTTCTCGTTGGCAACAGAAATGAACTTGTTGCGTTTCTATTTTTTAGAAGTAAACAGAGGGGGCCGTGTGCGCGACATTCTCGCTTCGTTGGGCGGACTCCCAGGAGATGACTTGCTCGGACACAGTCTCAATGGCTGTTCCCTTTTTTGTTCGAGGCATCTTAATACCTGATGTACACAGAGAGAATCCTTCTGGTTATATCAGGAGGAAGTGGCATGACGGGAAACTTGTGCAAATATGCAGTGTCTGCGGTATCACGACTTTCGCTGTAAAGAACTTCCCTAATTACGCGTCACTATAACTACAGAATCTGATTGTCTTTCCAGTCCGTAGCGTTGGGTATCGTATCTTGAGAATTAAAATTGCCGGTGATTGGTGATATATTTATATATATATATATATCCATATACTGACAGCTGGGCTTCCCAAATGTAGGAATGACTAGGAGATAGTTGATCTAGGATATGGCAGTGCTATCAAAGCATTATTATTTTTATTATCATAGTTTTTTTTCATCGTTCCGCGCGGGACATCGTCTGAACAGTTACATAATGTTTGATTGTATTATTTCAGTCTAAACAGAACAGCTGTCGTTTCGGTGATGTGGAGTGCATAAAGTATTATTCCTATCAGATTTTGATTCATCGCGTCCATCCCCTAGGCAGAAATTTGACCCGAAAATTCATGAAATTTTAAAATTTTGAAATTCAAGATACACAAGATACCCACCCTATATTGCGGTCACTTCCCGCTGCAGATGATATCACAGATCATCTCTTGCAGCGAGTTGAATATCTCTCCATACATCCTGCTCTGTACAGATACAGTACATGTAGAGTAGTACAAGTGACAAATCATGTATGCATGTACTGTACTCCGTACATACATCCTTGGGTTTTTCTGTAACCATTCAGATTTCGAACCACAAAGAAAAAAAAAGGAAGGCCAAGCAAAAAGGACCCATCACAGTTACACAACGTGCCCAACGACAGAATGAGAATTGAACGAACATCAGGCGTCAAAGACTTCAAAGAAAGAATCCATTATTCTCCACACTGGGCCACCCACCCAGCGCCCCGTGCGCTCGGTCGCGTGCCGCCGCCGCCGCCGTGCCGTTATTATTCTCCGTAGCCTACGGAGTAGTGGATCATCCCCTCGACAACCGTAGAATCTCCATCTAGTGAAGCAGAAAAATAATTTGGATGCATGGGTCTGTGGCACCGGTTCGGCCCTCTGGAAGACTGGAACGTCGATCATCCAGAAAAGAAAGGGTCTCCACTAGCGATTATGTGCAGGTATCTATTACGTAAATGGCAGTTAAGAAACTGGGCGGCGCATTGGGGTGTCGAACGGGAGGCTTAGATCATTGTTTCTTTGGTTTTAATATTATTAAATAATAGAAGAGAGTGGCAAGTTTGAAAGCTAGCGCACCTGTCTTGCTGATAAAGTCGGATCTACGAGAGAGTGTGTGGTTACTAAGTACGGGTACGAAGTAGTCATAGATCCGAGATACGCTGGTACGAGCAACTCACAAAAGATAATCTACTGCTGACCGTGGAACGTTGGACTTGCTAGAGAACTTAAAGAGAGGTTCTTAACATTCTGAGCTACTTTCATTCACATAAAGAAAATCCCTAACGCGGGCCAAAGGCACTCAGTAATCGAGGATTCCAGATCATCGAATGAGTGGAACATGGCCGCGGATAGATATTCTATCCACGCCATTATTCACCATTGACCAAGGCGAAAGGGGATATAAATAGAAAAAGACCCTGGCAACTTCCGGCAACCCAGTCATTAAGACGCTCTTTGAAATCGTAGCATGTCGTGGCTCAAAGGCACCATGACATCTTCGCGCTCACTCAGTTACTCCACAGTAGAGATCTTCGATTAACGTGAGGAGTTAGGTCATGGTTGTGCACACAGACTTGTAGCATCGTGAGCTGTGCAAGGGGCGTTTATTTCTAGACGATGATAAAGTCAGTTCAAGAGACGTCCTTGGCAGGCTTGAAAAGGACAACTTACGCAAGTGCACTGGCCGGAAGGGCACTGGCAAGAAGAGCCGCAGCTGCAGGAGCAGTCAGGGGCTATATACCATCATTCTTGTTAGCCTGCTGCAACAGTAGCGACGGCGAGGAATCAGGCCCGGGATTCCAAGCGATACCCCGCGTCATCCATTCAGGGTGGAAGACTGCAGCAGGGGGTGGAGGACATACCCATGACGAATGTCTTGTAGTGGTTAGTGTCTGAAGTGTTGTTTGAGGATGATAAAGTTGTCGAGCTTGTTGTATTCGTAGTCTGGTTGATGCTTCGTGGTTGAAGAAAGCGAGAAGCACCGGCGGGGGGAGAAGTACTTATAAAGTATCGCCAGGCGGCTGCGACGACTCACTTGACTCAGAAGTACCTAGTGAAGTGAACCTTGGAAGGGACGCGGGACTAGCCGAAGCAGCGGGAGCGGACTTCTGCAGCTCGACTCACAACCCCACTTCACCTGTCTAACATCAGCTGCCTACGTACTCCTCGACGACCAGCAGTGAACTGTGCTGTTATAATACAGGGTATTATACTTCTCAGCACCCTTTCTGCAAGCGTCTCATCCAAGTCAACTGCGGGCACTGGCCACTGCACCTAGGTAAGCTCCAAAATCTGAGGCTATGCTTTCCCGTATCCGGAACACGACACTCGAGACCTCGAGCGGGGTTTTTGCGTAGTCCTTCGAAATGGCGGAGCGTAACGCGAATATCCCTCATCCAGATCCAAATAATTCATTGAAGGAAATTGATCTGGATTATTATTCGTCAAGCATACAGTCATGAGTAACTACATCTCATGCCTGTGTGGCTGCACGGCCCAAGAAGTTTCCCTGGAGTCATTGGGAAGTTCCTCACCGCTCCCTCTGTGTCACTGCGATAGTTGTCGATTAACAACCGGCATGTTGTTCTCAGCATATCTCATACTGCAGTCTTCACCGAGAAAGTTTGATAGTCTCATTGAGTATCAGCAGTCAGATCACGTCAGTCGCTGGTTTTGTGGGAAGTGTGGTGCCCACGTCTTCGTCCATCTAAAACCGCAGAACAAATATTTTGTTGCGTCTGGGCTGTTAACAGCAAAAGCGTTCCAGACTGAGGCAGTCCAGCATTGGCGAATCGAAGACACCCGTGACGGCGGCCTCAGCCCATTTCTTCCAGGCACAAAAGCCGCAGTGGCGACCTGCTGGGTGGAGACCAGTCAGTTCAGTTATCAGGGATCCCCACAGAGACAGCTGGCGCCATTGAACCCCGCTGTCAATTCGGAGGAGGACAACCAGCTGCATGCTCGATGCCATTGTGGAGGAATCCAATTCTATGTGACTCGGCCCGATGCCTCGTCGAGTAACGCCTCTTCTCCGTGGCCGGATCTGCTCGTTCCCTACTGTTCGGCGTCTTCAGATAATCCAGAAGATGTGAAGTGGTGGCTTCGAGCAGAAAACACCAAATACCTCGCAGGCACTTGCGCCTGCATTTCTTGCCGGCTGGCCAGCGGCTTTCCCATCCAAAGTTGGGCATTCATCCCGAAATCTAACATCTTCAAACCAGATCACTCGCCACTGAACTTCAACATGAAGACAATGCAGCGATACGAGAGTTCACCGGCAGTATACCGGGAGTTTTGCAACCGCTGCGGAGCGACAGTCTTTTGGCATTGCGAGGAAAGACCAGACGTGATTGATGTAAGCGTCGGGTTATTGCGAGCGAAGAGCGGCGCAAGAGCGGAAGAATGGCTGGAATGGGCAACCGGTAGAGTGAGCTTTGCGGAGGATGCGTCAGATAAGATGCTGATCCGCATTCTGGAAACCGGGTTGCAGGATTGGGGGAAGAAAAGCAGTCTTTCAGAGCAGGATCCGACTCCAGATTTGCCTGATACACACTGAAGGTGGAACACAAAAGTGCCAAATCAAGTGTTTTTTTACCTTCAAGCACAGAAGACCGATTCGATATAGATGGGGATGTAGGTTGAGAAAAGATAGTATAGTAGGTATGTAGGTGCCGAGGTACCTGCGTCCATAGGCGAGGTGATGCAGCGTCTTGGCATGATTAGACACCTAATATTTGAAAACAGAGTAATAAAGCAAGAGCAGGCGTCGGCGCCAATACTGCAACCCGCCCAAGAATGTCGGATTCCACTGGAATACAGGGGACGAGTGACGGTCTTTATATAGTTGCAGCTTTGGTGGTACCTTGCGCGAAGGCGAGGACCTTGTGAAGTATGGGGCGATGTTCACCGCCTTCCTTGAAAGTGAAAGGGAACTGAGATTTTCGCTGACACAAAACCCCTCCGCACAAGTCCGTCGCGTATCTCTCTCTGCGCTGTTCCACCTCTGCAGTTGCACGACGCGTCTCAACCCTATCCAGCGGTCTGGATCTGCGTTCGCAGTCCTAGACCAACAGCGGAGGACACCATGCCGCCACCAGCTTACGAGTTCCGTGGGAATAATGGCAATGACAAACGTTCGCGTCCGAAGCATGAATTCACCTTTCGCTACCCGCGCCCTACTACAGCGGAACGGCCGCTGTTGATGACCAAGAGAGAGACGACCCCTGAGCTCCTTATAGGCGCTAAAGATGGCGAACCTAGACCCCTGAAGTTCGCGCCGATCGATGATATAACTGATAGCGATGAGACGGACATGGACGTCTCTTCTGACGAAGATGGTTCTCATCCTCGAAAGAAGCGCGCGTTGGGAACGGACACTGCTGCTGCCCCTGCACCCAAGTGGTCTAACCCAGACCCTTATACCGTGCTGCCTCCTCCCGATGAGAGTCAAGTGAAGAGGAAAGATGTAGTTAAGATGATCCGTAAGGCCAGGCTTGCGGCGGCTGCAACTCAGGCTCCCCCTGCTCCTGCCGCCGAAGATGCTGTGACGTCTAACCAAGATTTCATATCCCTCGCCTTTGATGAAGAAGAGGAAGCCGCAGCTCCGGCTGATGCCCCGAAGGGTCCTAAGAACCTTCAAGGAAAGGATCCAGCGCTCGGCAATCGCAAGAGGACACATGACGATGAGATTAAGAGCTACCCTAAGAAACCCGGAAAGCTTGCGGGCAAGTTCTATTCCGATGGGTCAATCATTGACCAGTGGAGGCGACGTCCGTCTGAGAGCGGAACGCCGTGGATGAGTCTTATGGAGCCGACATTACACTTGGGCACAAGGTCAGTTCTCAGTTCACCCCAGAGGTTCGGTGTGCCTAATGTTTGGACAGGCTGCATAACGAGATTCTCAGTTTCTACCACTGGGTTAAACCACAGCCGTATGAACATATCGTCAGGGAAGATCTAGTATCAAGGCTTCAGTCTGCTTTCCAGAGCAGATACCATGGGGTGCAGCTGCGTGCATTCGGCTCATTTGCCTCTGGGCTGTATCTCCCCACTGCTGACGTGGATCTTGTTCTGCTCTCCTCCACATTCATGCGCACTCGGGTAAAGGTTTTTGGTGAGAAGAAAGGCCAGCTATATGCCTTTGCGGCTTTTCTCAAGACTCTAAATATAGCTGTCCCTAACTCGATAGAAACAATCGCGACCGCTAGGGTGCCTATTCTTAAGTTTGTGGACAAGCTGACTGGTCTGAGAGTTGATCTATCTTTCGACAACGACAGCGGTCTCAATGCCAATCATACCTTCCAACTCTGGAAGTCTGAATTCCCTGCAATGCCTATCATTGTTTCTGTAATTAAGCAGTTCTTACTGCTTCGAGGTCTCAATGAAGTCCCAACCGGTGGTTTGGGAGGCTTTTCCATTATTTGTCTTGTCACTAGTCTCCTTCAGCATCTGCCACACGGGCACACAGAACCAAACCTGGGGAGTATACTGATGGACTTTTTTGACTTCTACGGGAACAAATTCGATTACGGGTCCGTAGGGATACGGATGGATCCTCCCGGTTATTTCAACAAGGTAACTTGCACCTTCGTGATTCCGAGTAAGGAGCCTTGGACTAACTACACTGATACAGAGAGTCTATGGGGTTTACCAGGAAAACAAGAGTCAGCGCCTTGCTATCGAGGATCCGAACAACAAAGACAATGACATCTCTGCGGGAACGAGGGAGATTCCCCTAATATTCAGATGCTTTTCGGATGCTTATGCAGCTCTCAAGGAGCGTATGATTTCCACGGCCAAGTCGGGGTCACAGAATGCCAGCTTGCTTGAGCCGATCATCGCAGCAAACTACGAGGAATACAGAAAGCAGAGAGAACACTTGCGTGATCTCTTCGAAAACGATCCTAGGTTCGCTCGGTATCGCCAGTCGTCGCCACCCCCGCCGCCGGCTGGACCTCCGCCTGCTGACCCTGTGCCTCCACCACCACCTCCTCCACCACCGTCTGAGCCGAAACAACAACCAGAGTCCAAGCAAGGACTTACAAAGGTGCAGAGGAAGATGCAAGCTTCTCGGGACCGTGCTGCTCGTCTGAAGCTGCTACGACCAGATATACCCTCTGTTCCGGATTCTATAAGCAACGAGCAGGCTTTAGCTCTTGGAGGCTACAAGTCTCAGTCAGAGATGGACCGTGACCTTGCCGCTCGTGAGAAAGAGCTTGCAGCATCCAAAAAGAGAGACTAGCTGTCCAGACTGGCTCATCTTGAACCTTTCTAAGTCACGCTCACGGGTATCTACAGCCCTTTCGGTAGATCTCTGTTTCTATCGATGTATTCATGTGTCATTGAAGACTCGTCTCCTACCTTTTTCTGTATCTCTGGAGACTGTTTCTAGATTCATCGTGGACGAGATACCCAAGTGTTCTGTGGACTGGCAGTTCTGGCGGAGCATGGCGTGTTTTAATCTTTCCGTTGCACGATTTGTTCTCCCTTTCGAAGCGCTACCAATCTGCACAATATGTCATTCGTCCCCTTCAACCGTGCTAATCTTGTACTCTCTGTTCTTCCGACCTTCCTGTTTCTTTTGGGTGCTCTACCGTGTACACTGATTCCCTCAGCTTGATACCATTCTGATTCGAGTTTTCAGGATAATTCTCGGGCAGCTGAACGGATAGTGCACTCTATTGCTCACCCAAAGTATGGGGAGCAGGAGAGCCTGCCACGACAGAACGGATTCAGCCGCCGGCTAACTATCAGCTTACCATAGTTATGTCTATATGATTATTCCCTTATATGTGTCCTTTCCTTTCGTCCTATCGAATTGATATTTGCAACTACTAAGTGACTAAGCCACCTGATTTGAAGGACTGACTTGTTCAGTCTCCAGGTCATATGTTTAATGTGCTAACTCTGCAGGTGATAATCATCTGTTCGTGCTACTGACAGACTCCTCGCAGCTCTCAGCACAGCTAGGCAGTTATCACGCTGTTGGGATTAGCTTTGGCTTACTCTCGACATCCGCCCATTGTGGGCTTCGAACGACTTGTTTCGCCATCCACCACCACGACGCATTGCTGCTCGATGATTTCATTCACGTCCGCGCCAACCTCGTTGATTTAATCACAGTAGAATACTTAGTGCTGGACCTTGTCTATCGAATTCGTTCGATGGACACAGGTGACCGGCACACCCCCTTTTTCCTCCCAACCCCCCTTCTCACCAAGGGAGCGCTATATGCGCTTGTTTGGAGAGGATGAAAAGGTTGGGATTTTTTTGTGAGGACTTATGCTTCAGGTTCATCATTGTCTTCCTCATACCTTCTTTGAAGACATATATTCATTTACCTACCTACCTACATATCTATCTATCCTTATGACCCAGCGGACGTGATCTGATGTGATTGATCGATTGATTTTTTGACCGACACCTTGACTAACTGACTTGAAACTTGACTGATCCAACGGACAGATCTTCTCTTTAATAATGGTTCAGGTTGTGTGTATTCTATAAAACGGGTACTTTAAGTCAAAAGAAAAAGGCAAACTCGCCAAACAAAGCCATTTCTTTCTGGCTTGGTTTGCTTCGGCTAGGCTACTGCGGGTACTTGATGGTGCATTGGTTGATAAAGATACTTGAAAACAAGATACCTCATTGAATAAAGTACACATTCACGTGAGAACAGAAAGATTCCGTTTATCTAACAGCTTGTTCGTTCGTCGTAACAACTAGGTGTAGGCCTGTGCAGCCTCTTAAGTACAGGATAAGATGCTCGAAAAGCAAAACAGGGATAGGATAGGGATACAAATGGAACTTCTCGAATACAATTATCATCATCATAATCTCCTCCGCATATGCATGCCACAGGGGGATTCAATCACGCTTCATTACTGATAGGCAGCAGAACAGGACAAGGGCCAGCCTCATCCTTTCAAAATGTCACAGGTAATATAGTCTATGAAAAGACATCGGAGGAGGCTGGATTAGACAGCTTCTTATTTATCCACCGCCTCCAGCGGCGGCGTGAGCATGACTTCATCCTTCTCAACACCGTCATGCTTCTCACCGTGCGTTTCCTTGGCCTTACCTTGCAGTTCCGCAATGTGCTCCGGCGGAAGCGAGTTGACAAAGTCTGGTGGAGGACTGGGCCAGGCGTAGTTGTACCACTCGCCCAGGAGAGAGCGTATGCCCTCAGCCAGGGTCTGGATGCGCTTGCGTCGGGATCGGGACCACTCACGGTCCGTGATGGCACCATCTGACGGGGTAAGGGTTCCTCCGTCGGCAGGTTCGTCGCGGGGAGAACCGCTATCGTCAGATCGGTTTTCCAGTCCGTCGATGATGCTGCGCCAGACCCGTAGAGTTTCGTTCAACTCGTCCAGGTCGCTCACTCCCATGACGCTGACGCCCAAGCGCGCACCTTTACGAACGTTGGCGGCAGACAGCAAGCTTAGGTCTGCATCCGGGGAAGGAGCAAGAGGCGGTCCGAAAGCGCCGGCGGCGGCGCCTTCACGGAGCCAGGTCTCGAGCGCATATCGGATGGCGACTACTTCGAGCTTTTCGCCCTGCTCGTCCGCCCAGGCACTTGCAGCATGGACTGCCTTCCGCAGCCCATCTGGTGCCGGATGGAAGTCTCCCATACTTCCAATCGGCACACCTTGCCGTCTCAGCAGGCCCATGCCAAGAGGAGACGCGTTGGGAACGACATTCACACCCGCGGCAAGCAGACGGGGCAGACCCTCCGTCAGGAGCCTTGTGTTCTGCAGGGTGAAGTTCGCGTACGACATGACCGCGTCGAGCGGTTCACCCGTCTCGCGGAGAACCATCTCTGCCAGCGAGCAAAGCACGTCCACCGGGTATCCTGAAATCCCAATGTACCGCACCGTGCCTTCATCATCACGGATACGGCGCAATTCACGCACGGCCTCCAGGACTTCCTGGGGTGTCACGAATTCCACATCATGGCAGTAGACCACGTCGACATAGTCGGTGTTAAGCCGCCGTAGACTGCGGCGGACACTGCGCCTGACCCACGCGGGGGAGTAGTCGAAGGACGACGCCGCAATGCGGCCCACCTTGGTAAGCAGACGATAGGTATAGCGGGGGAAGTTCTTTCGGACAAAGCTGGTCGAGAGGGCACGGCCCAGCAGCTCCTCGGCGGGACCGTAGTACGGAGAGGTGTCGAAGGCGCGGATCCCGGCAGAGAGGGCTTGGTGGACAAGCTCCGTCGTAGGCAGCGCATAGGGATCTGGATTATACTGCGAGTTGAAGGTCGCTGTGCCCATGATCAAGGGCGGGAGGTCCACGGACAGCGGAAGTAAAGGGCGGCCCATGGCTGGCAGATAGCAGATGGACGTTGCCACAGGAAGGACCGGGACAGGAAATCAACGGGTGTGAGAGGATGGGTGGGAGAGAAGGGGAGGAGGAGAGGAAGGGCAACAAGGTATGGGATATAAGAAGCAGGTGAAAAGAAAATTGATTTCTAAACACGGAATCAGCGCCAGGCCGGTCCGAGGCGCGGAAGCGGTGGTGGGGGAGATTTTTCTCTGGTCGTCGTCTGGGGATGGCGCCATGGCAGACGCTGATTAGCACGACCCACCGGGGGATCCGGCAAGGTCAGGCTACGGCGACGCCGCGTCCATCCTCACTGTCTGTGTTTGGTGATACAGCGGTGATGGTGGTGAGGGCGACGACGGTGATGGCCAAGGGCGAGTTGGAGATGGAAGCGGAAGGCGGTGATGGAGGGGAGCGACGGGGCCCGCGATGGGCGGCCAGAAAGCAAGACAGACAGCAGGTGGCTGGATGGGATGTCTGTTTCCATGCAGCTGCCAGCCATCATCCTGGCTGGTTCAATCTCGTCCGCTCATCCATGCACGCCTCGAGGACTCGGGTGTAAACGATCATCATCTACCTCCCCATCAGATAAGGCTCGAGACCCTAACTCGACCCGCAGCGTTCAGGATCCACCACTCCCGTCTTCTGCTGCTCCGATCCACAGCGATGGTTCCATCACCCGTTCATCCTTTAGTAGTCAGAAACTCACGGAAATCCGCCATGCCACCCTCTGGCCCCTGCGTTCTTGATAGTGACAACTTACAAGGTGACCTGGCATGTACGCAGGACATCTATGGGCCGCATCTAGCATTGAGAATGAGAATGGGTAGAAAGACAACAGGTATCAGTAAGGCATGTGGAGATATCTGCATCATGTCATAAGAAAGGGAAATGATAGGTTACCGATGCGAATGATCTGCTTGATCCGATCTACCTTGCTGAGTCATCATATCATTATCAACACTCCGATATATATGCTGAGCGAGAGATAAGGCCCCAGGGAGTTCTCTACATCTTCTCTATAGGAATCGAGGTTAGAGTATGTCCCAATACAAGGCATGCGTATTTCATGCACAAGTTATTGCTTCGGTCAGCGATCACAGAGCAGTGGATCCCCGCCCCTCCGTCCACCGCAACAGATATCAAGGGAATGGTATAATATACAGCGTTCCCCTTCCCCGCGGAGAATGGGGAGAGAATAGGAGTGGAGAATTACAGGAGGCATAACAGAGGAGAAACATCCATCTCGTCCCACCCATGCCTCGTCCGTCCAGTTCCCGCCAACCCTGAGACATGAAAACGGAGATTACTATACAGCAAGGAGAAAAAGGAAGTATTCAGCCGTATTAGATCGACATAGAAACGGGGAGAAGAAAATCAGACAGATCGGATATAATCCCGGTCCGGCAGGCGCGTCAGAGCAAAAAGAGCGCTCAAACAACGCCATCCCGTATGATGCGACGTGATGATAGAAAGGGAGAACATCTAGAGCTCTCTCCGGCCATGGTTTCAAAAAAAAAACCCGATAACGCCATGCTATGCTGCAGATCCAATAGTGACAATGGAGCCGAATATTCTATTCTTTGTCGCGCGCATATCGCGTGGAGAAGATAGGTCGGGCCATCCCAGCCATTCGGTTGGTATCCTTTCAAGCTAGACGGTTTTCGAAACGTGAGATCACCGGTCCTTGTAGACCTTCGGTCTCCAGCCCTCCCTGATCTCCTTTTCCATCTTGGCTTTCCGCTCCGCCTCCCGGACCTCCATCTCGATGCGCTCACGGGCCCGGAGGACCTTGCTCTGCAGGTAGAAACTGCCACCCTTCTTGGGGTCGTTCATGTCGAAGAGCTTCTTGAACCGCTCCGTAACGTGCTCGAGGTTGGTCTCGCCGGCCTGTGGGGGTTTGACGTTGAGAATCTTGCAGGCCTCGTCGAGGGTCAAACCGCTGGAGGCGGCAGTGTTGGCCGCCGACATATTCCCCTTCCGCGCCTGCGCGGCATACTTGGAGGTGTAAGCAGCCTGCTTGTAGGCCTCTGCAAAGGCACGCCCGAACACCCGGGTGCCGGTGATGATGATTTGCGCGATGATGCGATGCGCCTGCAGAGAGCCGGTGGCATTAGTCACAGGACACCAAGGGACGCAACCAGGGGCGTCCATCGAGGAGCAGAAGCCTTACCATGACGCAGGGTAGATGGAGCGGACAGACGGGAGATCTGGTGGCCTCTGAAACAAGAGGACGTGTCGGGCAGCGAAAGGGTGATAGTGATATGGACGGAGTCGGAGACCGAACGGAGAGGGCAAAATTTTGGAGCGGGTTTAGCGCGGCCGGAGCAGGGCTGGCGGTTCTCGGGGAGGCGGCAGACGCAGGGCGGGCGCGCCTGGAAGCCCCGAGAAGCACAGCACTGCGATTCTGCAGAAGCAGACCTGTTTCAAGATATTACTCTGTGTCTACCATATGTAGGCAGACACATTCCTGGCCTTCTGACAGGCAAACCGCCTGTCCGGCCCGTGTCGCGGTGTACGGAGGTAGCTCTTCCACGACAGCAGCTGAGTCACATGCCCGACAGCTGCAGGCCGAGCTCTCCTCTCCGCTGACCGACACCCCGCTGGCAGCCGCTGTCTGCTTCTGCCTCATCCTCAGAAGCTCGGAGCTCTCCACCGGCAGCCCTGTCTTGGCCGACTTCAGAGAGCTCCGCCTGTTCTCCTCTAGCGCGACCGCCCGCGATGATCCTGCCTGAGGCAGATGACAGAATCCAGACCACTATTGGATGGCAGCTCTTGGTATTTACTTCCCTCCGCGATCCCTCTTCTCGTCCTCTGAGGGATCATGCGCATACTGACTCTCTTGCCAGAGACGCCGTGGATAGATTCCATGTCCCCGTCTTCGTATCACCAGGACAATGGCTCCCAGCCAGCTCCGCGCGACTCTACAGTCGCCGCATTCTCACCCTCCACCATCTCGGGCTCTCCGCTCACGTCCAGGCAGCGCTCCAGCATAATCGTCCACCGGAAGTCTCCTCTGCTCGTCGGGACGCCCCCGCCGGTCACTCGTGCCTTGGCTTACTCGCATCCCTTCATCCTGCCCTTGAATCGACTTGCTGGGCTGCTTACATGGACTAGCGGAGACCCGTGGGAGAGCTTCATCCTGCTGGCAGCGTTCTGGACAATTGTCCTCTATGGTGACGCCATCATCCTATGGGCAGGTCCGATTCTCGTCGTCGTCGGCCTGATACTGGGCATGTACTCCCGGCGCTTCTCGCCCCTGTCGTCGACGGGCCTGACCGGTGAGAAGCATGGTCATAAACGGGAGGTTTCGGATGCCTCCATCCGGCATCACAAGAGCCTGGACGAGATCGTGGAGACGCTGAGAGAGTTCACCGCCAGATGCAACATCTTGCTTGAGCCCCTGCTCGAAATGACTGATTTCTTGTCCACCCAGCGGACTCCCACCTCCGCGACCACGAGACCAGCCTTGACCGCCTTGTTTATCAGGATCCTTTGCGTGACGCCAATCTGGATTCTGCTGACGCTTCCTCCCTTCTACATCATCACCACTCGCCGGGTCATTATGATATTCGGTACAATCATCCTGACTTATCACTCCCGGCCAGCAAGGGTGTCGCGCGTCATCCTGTGGAGATCGTTGACGGTCCGTCGGATCTGTTCTATTATCACCGGGCTCCACTTTTCAACCGACGTCCGTGAGGATGGACAGGACAAGTCTAAACCGTCAAACGGGACACGAAGCCACGGCAATGTCAAGGATATTGCTACGAGGCGGCGCGCGGACTCTTCCGGTATCCGGTTTACTTTCGTGCTGTACGAAAACCAGCGCCGTTGGCTTGGAATCGGGTGGACCTCTACGCTTCTTGCGTACGAGCGTGCTCCATGGACAGACGAGCATCTGAACCCGGTCCCGTCCAAGGATGAATTTGAACTGCCGGAAGTCGAAGGAGGAAACGCAAAATGGCGTTGGGTGGAGGGTAGTGAGTGGCGCATTGAAGGAGCTGACAGCAAGGCCGAGGATGGCAAAGCGTCTGACGGCGGCGGGTGGATCTACTATGACAACAAGGTTTGTTCTGAGGAATATCCTCTTCATCAGTGACGTCTTCCTTTGCAGCGTCGCTAATTCGTCGACAGTGGAACGATGGCCGTCGCGGCCAAGACGGCTGGGGTCGCTACACTCGCCGCAGAAAATGGTACCGCGACGCCGAGCTGGTTGAAGTGACGCCGAGCACCGAGAACACACCTCCGGAGACGCGAGCTGAATCAGATAAAGCTGCAGAAAAACAGCCTAATGCCCTTGTGACGGCGGAGGATAACGCGGACACCAAGAGTCTCGCCCCATCAACAGCCTCCAGACCCCGGCGGAGACGCTGGTTCGGCGGCTCCAAGGATGAGAGCAATAATACGAGCATTTCCTATTTGCCAACTGCTACTACTTCTGCCACGAGCCTTACAAACGGGGCATCCAGCACTGGCATCAACGCCCCCGGACAAGGTTCTACAAGACCCATCAACATCAAGAACGCCCGCAGCACCTCCTATAACACCGGCGGAGCAGATAGCTATGGAAGTGCTAGCTCTGGCCGGAATAGTGGGTTAAGCCGCTGGGGCTCCAAGAAAGGCAGCATTGCAAGAAGCAGCGACAGCATCAGCATCAGAAACAAAGAGATTGAGAAGGCACAGGATCACCTGGACAAATGGGGAACTCGAGCCATTATTGGGACAGAGAGAGCGGAACGAGAGTGGGGATTGGGCGACGATGTCAATATGGGATTAAGCTAAGCTGGGTTAACACGAAGGATCATAATGTAATACGGTAGATGGTTATGGTGTTTCGGGAGGTCTTGTCGGATTTGCATTCATTAACGGGACAGCAGCCGGAAGGGAGCACAAGGGTTATGGGTTTGGATGGATCCAGCTGAATTTCGGTTTGACTTGGGCGTTGGGACGGTTTGCTTCACGATTTACCGGAATTACTTACTATCATAATTATCCCCGCCATCCCTGTTTCTCTTCGGGGGCCTAATTCTTGCTCTGGTTTTATCATTGACCTCTTTCCTTCATTCAGTTTCCTGTCTTCCTACCTTCGACTAACGCTGTTCTTCACAGCTTCTGTTGCCAACTGGCACCAATTGTGTTTATTATACAGTTTGGAACCAGCCTAACTTCATATGTTCTCTTTTTAGTTGACTATGATTTGAACCAAATGGGAGAGTCTGTTTTCCTAAGGCTAGCGGAGAGTTAAAGCACATATGAAGTACGAGCATCTATGTTTGCTGGAGATTACTCATTTTGAGTCTTCCCCCGATGACTGCTTTATCATTATTGTCTACACATCTATCGATGTTATTCTCATAACTTTATTATAGGATAAAGATTCCTCCTTTTGTCTCACTTCGCTAGCTGTGGCTGGCTACGTCACACTTCAACTGAGTAGTAGAAGGGGAAGCAAAACCTGGGTGATGATGTCTTTTTGGCCTCAGAACGTATGGCATAGCAGGAAATTATGAACCCTGGTCTGATATGACGTAACATTTCACGGGGGAACGAAACAATAAACCTGCGTCTTGTCATGCTACTTAGCAGCTCAACCTCAAACAATCCAATCGCGTGGCTGCACTGTTGCTGTTGTGGCTGCCACATGGCCCACATACAGAGAGCACCATGTTTCGCCCTCCCCCCACCTCGCTGCAGCTGCTGCAGATCACTACGACACAAGTCCATGTTTCTCAATCTCAGCCCAGTCTGATCTATAAAAAGAAAGCCATATACCACGGGAGTTCCAGGTCCAGTCCCTTGCAGTGTGCAAGTTGCAGATCTTGTCCTGTTCTTGTGTGAATGAGCCCTTGCATTCTACTGATACTAATATTAGGACTGTTAGTGAGCTGTCTGTACAGTGCATACATCATTGTTGTCATCATTGGATGTTGATTTGTTTGCTAAGATAAGTATATACTATACAGCTCACATTGTGATGTACAGTACTGTCTCTGTACGGTGTAGTATTTGTGCACTGTACCGATTCGTTTGTCTATCTATAGATAACTCGGGTATTTATTTTTGTGATGTATGGCTCTTATGTTTATGGGTTCTACGGTCGGAGATATGTCTACTCCGTTTCTACTAGTTCCTATGCTAAATTCTCTAAAAGCTGCGACTCAGCTCCGATATCCATATGTCTGATTACGATCGTCTGACCCGAAGCAACGTACATATATGTAGACTCCTTCCACGGCGGGGACCTTTCTCAAAGCCCTAGCTGGCTAATTCTTTGACATTTTCCTGTTCCCTCTGTACACATATGAATTAAACAATATGAAATGATATTGACCTGGCACAAAACCGCTAGGCTGGCGTACTTATCCTTCAAAATTGGATACCTTCAGAGTAGACAAAGCACTTCTACTCTTGTTTGAAGCAGCCTCAATGACCAAAGAAACCTGGTCATAGAATACAGTAAATTTGGCGCCAGTGACACAAATATGACCGATTGTGTCAGTGTTGGAGAGCATGGTAGGATATTTGAATGGCATTGTGATGTTAGAAACTGGAGTACAAATGCACATCTACTTTGAGTGTATCTAATTTCAAAAGTAATAAAAGAGGGAGACATTTTGAATAAGTATCAATAATCAAAGGAATCCAATTATGGACGCAGTAAGTTGGCGCCGCTGTTGAGATAAAGCTGGCCAGTTTCATTAGGACTGGTGAGCATGCTAGAATGTTTCAATAGCCCATTGTAATGCAAGAGAAATCACTCTTGCTCCCCAGCTTTTTTTATTGTGTGTGTATCAATGAGATCAAGGACGCACTTGTTGAGAATAAGAAAATCCATCCATACATATGCTGTTCCACACACTTTATAGGTTGTAGACTTGATAAAAAACCAGTTATGGTTCAGCCAATTAGGTATTTAAGGTGCAGTTCAAGACATGTCTGTATTGGATTATAAGCCTCGTCTGAAACGAAGAGAGTAGCTAAAATCGCAGGGTTTCTAGAGGCTGAATCGACAATGTGCTGGCTTGATGCGGGGAAGTAAGAGTCAACCGCAAACGGCAAAGAAAGGTATCAAATGAGAACTCGTCTACTCAACAAACGTCTGCATTAAACCTCTGATCAAGGCGGAATGTCTTCTATAATAAGCTATTCAAGAAATACAATGAGTTGGAAGAGGGAAATCTGCTGCCACTACAAAGATCACCTGATCTGGCAAGCCATGCCTCTTTGTCCGAAGTGCACTTGAAAAATAGGCACAGTAAGTGGCTGACATCCTTACATTGAAAAAAGTATTTAATCAGAATTGGGTTTTGAACAGTTCCTATGTGAGCACTCTCACTTCTTCTATTGCTCACAGCTTAATACTATCAACACTTCTACGACCAAGATCTCTTCCTTTGACGAAGAACGCGAATTGGGGGAACACTTTGGTACCTTCTTAACTATCAGCGACAGCTCTTGTCACCCTCGCTTCGAATGTGCTGAAGAGGATCTCAGGCCAGGAAGACTTGTCTCCAAATAATAACGGCCGAGTTATTTGGCGTCTAAACGGATCGTATAACCTCGTTCACATCATTGAATTTGAGGACGGCATTCCGATATGTCGTTTGCAGTTCCAGCGACTGGCTGGGGCGACCGAATTTCGGAGACGGCCAAGCGCTCACTTGTCTCGCAGGCACTTACGATGCGCTTTATCAGGAAGGAGACAACGATTCCGCTTCCTGAAGTCTCTACGCATTTGACGCTTCATGTGCGAATGAGATCGGGGCACCGTATATTGTCATGAGCTTTATAGACGGGCATACTGTCAGCTCAAAGTGGTTCGACGAGACTGGACCTACACCGTTGGAGGAAAGACGGCTAAGGATCTGGATACCCTTGCCCAGGCACTGTCTCAGCTGCAGAAATTCAAATTCGACAAGATCGGGTCTCTCGAGTTCGATGACAACAATGAGGTCGCCCGAAGTAGCGTCATGATTGGACCTTGCTATGGATGGAATGAGGGGGTCTTGGGCGATGACGATTACGGGCGAAACCTCAAGTCGGAGAATTCGGGCCATTCAACAGCTCCAAATCATACCTGCAGTATTGCATGAATCACCATAGAGACCCTAGCAGGCGATCTCCGCTCGCCATAGGGCCGCTGATGATTCTAGATAGAATGATCTCATCATGCCTGCCTTCTTCCTCCGCGAAAGGTAGGATATCTGCCAACCAGGAAGAGACCTTTGTCCTTTCCCTACCTGACTTTGACTCACAGAACACCATGATCGATGAGCGGGGTAATCTCACGGGGATAATCGACTGGGACAATGTGGAGACCGTTCCCAGGTTTCTTGGATATTCCAGCTTCCCGGGGTGGATCACAAGAGATTGGGACCCCCTCATATATTATTACCCTGAGAACAAGGAAAGCGAAAATTCGCCCGAGGAGCTGAGACGGTGTCGTCAGTGATATAGCAGCGCGATGCAGGAAATGCTGCATGGACGAGGAAACTCGAGATTCGTGAACAAATCTCACGTATTTGAAGCTGTCGCCATTGCCGCTACGGATGACGTTCGCCGGCTTGAGATTGTGAGGAAGATTGTGGCCCGAGTGTTTTTGGTGGATGCCGATGATGCGCCTGAAGTGATAAGGGACGCAGGCAGTGGCACGTTGAAGCCAAAGGATAAAGTCAAACTCAAAGCAGGTCTTCAGGCGCTTCTCTCAATTCCTCGGTGAGAACAGCACAAGGGCCAGCAATCTTCCTGTCTGAATCTATCTAGGCATGCAGAGCGAATATATATATAGAAGGATTATGAGATATAGGAGTATGGGATATTACCAGGTGATTATTCAGTCACTCTTATGATTATGACGAGGAAACCTTGTTGAAAGCGTGGCCTCTACTTCTTTTCCCTACCATTCTATGCATCCCGGTGTCTCTCAAAAAACTCCTAAACATCCAGTGTAAGTATTGAAGAGGCACAGATGACGATGTGGATCTGTTGAATAAGGCAGTCTTAGACCACTCATCTAACCACTTCCTGCGTAGGTCCGCTGCAGGGTTCTATGCCTGCATCTGATATCTCGATCAGTTCTGTCAAAGGGCTATACCCACTCCTTTATTAGGACTGTTTGGGGAGGTAGGGTGGCGGGGAGTCCTATGATAAGGGAAAGGTATTCGTTGACAGATCATACGAAGCAATAGTATGGGTTTCGCATGTAGTATATACCTCAATCTCCTCTCCTTGTGTAGCAATTGGCGCAAAATGCCATGTCACGATACCACGCGCATGTACGGAAGTACCTCTGGAGTTTGTTGTAAATGATCCAGTCGTGGAAGAGCATCTGTGTATTTGCGTACACAGGACACAGTGACACAATCATATTCAACATACCATTTTCTCTATTATCATCAATAGCTAGCTGCTTTTAAGCCATGGTGTGTTCCCAGAATCCCAACTGGTTATAACACATGCGAGCCTATATTCCGATCCTGAATATGGTTAGAGAAGAGCTTGTCAGGAGCCGCAGAACCATACATGGCTCCAGAGAATTTGGAGGCAGTTAATAGATGAAGTGAGGTGAGAACCTATTCATCTGGCGGCCCCTTCCAATTCACTTTCCAAAGCAGTGAACATCCAGATGTTGAAGAATGTATGAGCTGCTCCTGTTTTACTATAGTACATGTATATAATCTTCCCTGTCTAATAGTAACTTGAACCCTTTTTCCTGAACAGCAGCGTCCTGTTTGAATTCAATCATCTGACTATGTCACATCTATCTGTTTGTTCCCATTGCACCCGTTGACCCCAAAACTCGAGATCGTTCGTATCGATAAAATGACCGGGGCCATCCGTTTTCCTTCCCAATTCTCCTTCCGTTTTCTTTTCTAGGTGAACTTTTCCATTTGCCGCCACCTCATCGGCTGTCGCTGACTCGCTGTCCACATGGCAGACGGAACAGAGCATGCACGATACGCTAAAAAGAGGGGGTTCCCGCCCCTTCCAATCCCTGCAGGCGCAAACGCCCACGGATCCATGGAACCGACCGCGTTTGTCGATGCACGTTCTATAGATCTAGGTTCGTAGTAAATCGGTAGTACGAGCTATGGAGTACAAAAGAATGAGGGCACCTCATTGCTCGTCTGCTTTTTAGCTTTATTATTATTCCCGACTGCGGCTGGACATATTATGGCATACACAATACACATCTCATGAAGACAAACAGCGACTAATGATTCCTTGATAGTTGATAGCTCGTTGATGATACATCAACCTTTTTTAGAGTCTACTCATGTTACTTAGTACTTAGCAATTCCGTTGGCTTTGCCCCAGGGCCCCGTTTGTCACTACTGGTGACAACCCTGCCTGGCTCGGAAGTTCCCCTGGCCCCCCGCCTTGCGTTTGTATGTAACTTGCATTATTGCTACTAAGTAGTTATTATTATTTACCGTGTAGTGTACATTCCCGTACTGGACTCTGGACATTACGTATGCATGCGTATCCAGCAATCTAATAAGAATGCAGGTCACAAAGAACAGAGTTCAGCCCACCCGATTCCGATATCGTCCATGCGACGCGGTGCGATGCGACGCTCATCGATGATCTTAGGGATGTTAGGATCATGATTCCTCTTACACGGGTAGAAAGACAAAATTTCTTTATTGTTGCATTGCCTACTGCGCCATTCTAATGATCCTTTTGATAATCCAATAATACCAACGATCCATATCTCCTGTGCCATCTCGTCTATATAGTATGAATTAGCAGTAGAAAACAAGCTTAACCGTCACGATAACCTCCTAATCATCGCCTCCACATCCTCCCCCTCGACGGTATTCACCTTCTCCCTAACCACCCGCTCGACAGCCTGATCGACCGGCTCGTCCCCATTCAGCAGATCATACCACCCGTCCGTATCATCCCTCTCAAGCAACCGCACCGCCACGTCGGCGACATCATCCCGCGACACCTTCCCGGTCCCCTGCGTCTTTCCCAGCACCACCTTCCCCGTCCCCGGGTCATCCGACAGGTACCCAGGGCGCAGATTGATGGCCTGGAAGGGACCGGCCGCGGCGGCAGTGCCGCCCTGCCTCCTGCGCCTGGCCGCCAGGGCGGTCATGAACTCATCGGCCTCGAGCTTGGCGCGCGCGTAGGTCGGCAGCACGTCGGCGTTGATGTGCTGCAGGCGCGCCCACTCCTCGTCGGACATCCAGGGCGGCTGGTTCCGCCGGCTGCCGAGGTGCGAGATGAGCAGGAGCTTGGTGACGCGCGGCGAGGCGAAGGAGGCGGCGGTGAAGTGCTTCGCGGCGTCCTGGTCCACGGCGTAGGTGCGCTGGGGGCCGCCTTTGCCGCCGGCTCCTGTGGTTGTAATTGAGTAAAATAGCAAATGGGTCTATTTGGGGATTCAACAATAGAGAGGAAGGGACGTTTGGGAACGGGTAAAAAAGATGTACAGATAATACTGTGTGCAGTACAATACTAACCCGCAGCCCAGACAACATAATCCGGCGAGACCCTGTCCAGGATGCTCTGCGCGTCCCCGACGCTCTTGACATCCTCCAGGCTCGACAGCAGCACGTCCAGCGTGCCCTTCTGCCCCGCCCCGAGCTCGAGGATCTTCCTCTCGTGCTCCGGGTTGCGGATTACGCTCGTCACGTCCCAACCGCGCGCGAGCAGCAGCGGCGTTAGCTTCATAGCGACTTTGCCGTGGCCGCCCAGGAGGAGGACGTGCGGCGCGCTCATGATCGTGATCGTGCCCTCTTTTGGATAAAATGGAAAAGGAATCTATGGAACAGAGACTATTCCGGATCGAAGTTTCTTGCGGAGAGCAATTGGTGTGTTTTGTTTTTGCGCTCTATAATTATCAGCATCTCCATCTAGCTAATCGATCGAGAGCTCCTGAGCCGGCGGGGCGACCTTGAAGCTGCCCTCCGCGCGATGGCGTCATGGTCGCAAGCAGCGGCCCGAACTTCCCGCAGCCCCACTGAGGCCGCAGTGGCAGACAGTGAAGTGATAGCAGGGGCCAGGGACAGTTTTTATTCAACATGAATAGCCTTTCCACTGCGTATATAAGGTTCTCCATTGGAAGAGCTGAGAACAAATTCCCTAGATACATGATGTTGAAAATGAAACGTAATCGCAGAATATCAGGTGCCTAAGTTAAGGTACGTGTATTCACAAATACACTGGAAGAATAATCCAAGCTCGAATGCTCGCGAGGACAGAAATTTTTTTAAGAAGATAAGGAGATAAAAGTAAGTGAAAAGAAGAAGGAGGAGGAGAAGAAAAGAGTAGAAAAGGAGAAAGGAAGAAAGAAAAATGGAAAAGGTGCCCGAAGGAACAATCCTTCGTAAAACTGCACAGAATGCTCCGGACCGCGTACCCAAATCCTCAGCACGAGGCCCCCGAAGGGACATTCTCGCACTTACTGCTGGTCTTGCCGCCAGAGACGTTCACATTCTTCCAGGTCCAGTCAGAGCAACTTCCGTCGCCGCAGAGGATGTAGACATTGGTCGCTGAAGACTTTACGGTCCCCGACACTCCGTCGAGAGTGAGCCCCGTGATCGGGACGCCGTTGGTGGGCTCCCCGGTTGGGCTGCCGTTCTCGTAGTCCTGTTCGATGACGATACCGTACTTGGTGATGCCGGAGAGTTTGATGTTGGAGTACGTAACGTCGGAGACGGAGCCGGTCGCCTTGTACACGGTCTTGATGCGGACGCCGTTCTGGGAGTTGGTGACGGTGGAATCGCTGATGGTGACGTTCTTTACGGTGTTGTCGTCCCGGCCACCGACAGATCCGATCGAGAGGCCGTGGCCGCCGGAACAGGTACCGCCGGTGAAGAGGATATTCTGATATGGTAAGCTTATCAATTCGCAATGGAAAAGATGTGTGCTAATATTGTACTCACCTCGCCAGAGTTGACGGCAAGGCAGTCGTCCTGGTTCTTCACGTTGGCACCGACAATCGTGATGCCGGAGCTTTCGCTGATATCGAAGGCATCCGTGTTGTGGCCACCCTGGGAATCGCCATCCGAATTATCAATGGTGATGTCGGCCAACGTCAGATCGTCTGCTTGGATGCTGAACACATGGACTGGCGAATTCTTAATCGTGAGGCCCGTGATAGTAGACGAGTCCAGGTTATGCGCGTAAAAGAACTTGGGCTTGGTGACACCGCCATTGCTTCCCTTGCCGTCCCACCAACGGGCTCCGTCACCGTTGAGAACAGACCCAGCGGCACCTTCAACGGTGATTCCAGTGCCCGAGATGGAGATGAGAGGGCCCTTCCATTCGGCGTATCCGAAGGTGGTTTCGCCTTCGAAGATGACCTTGGTGCCGTCCTTCAACTTCGTCAGATCGAGAGTTGTTCCGGCGGGGACTTCAATGTTCTTCAGCGTGATCGTCGAGCAGGCGGTTTTGCTTGCAATGGCCGTGGCAGCATCGGTAAAAGTGCAGCTTGCCGCTCGCCCATTGAGCTCTTTGGTACGGGAAGGGGATGGAGCAGCAGACACGAGGCCAGCTCCAGCGCTGACCCAGAATAGGAAGGAAACGAAGGAATGCATTTTGGCAAGGTTCAAGAAGATACTAAGTCAAGAGAGCCGTGGAGGAAGAAAGAAAGACAGAAACAAATAAATAGAAAGATGGTTGTGACTCTCTTGCATGAAAGCTGTAGATGGGACATTGTAGATGTACTGTCCGTAAATATATGTATATACTGTGTATGGGGCGTAGTCCTGTATGGTGCTAGGTCTCCATAATTACGTAGTATTATCTCGATATTAAGGACCAGTGCAGAAGGTGATGTCTTTGAATTCACCCCAGCTGGTCCTAGGACGGATATTGTCCGTCATCCAAATGCTTGTTCAGTGTAGTGTTGATTCCCTCCACAAGCCTGCCGGAAACCGAGCAACCGAGACATGATCGAACAGGCTTCCTGGCAACCCCCACCACCACAAGACAGGCCGTGACAAACATGGTTTTGAGGACAACAGCGGAGTTTCGTTCCGGATCAGCCATGGCCTTTGCGAAAAAGCGCCGGACAAACTGCTGTCCACCAGTGCGGTTCCTTTCTCCCGGGTTCGTTTCTTCTCCCATTTCCAGGTCGCTGCTAAAAGCCCAAAACTCAGATTAACTCACCGGAAACACCCGGTTTCAGATCCATGCTGAGGTCTTGCACTATGTAACACTCTTATCTGATGGTCGACTCAGAAGCGGTCGACTGTGGGGAAACCCCTCTGACAGGTACGATTCATACTTGACGGTGATGCTTGGCAACGGCGTAGAAGGCCATGAACTTTGCTGCGAGTGTTTCTCCAGCCTGATTCACCGAAGAAAATTATTTAGACTTGCTGCGGCAACTTGCAAGGGCTCTAGACTCTAGCGTGTTCGTGGCAGTTATGTAATCGCTGATTCCCAAAGGGACTCTGGAATTCGGCACGGCTCAACGGTCACCCCTCGGATATATACTGTGCCAATCCAGGGTTCGTCACCGTTTAGCTTGTACCCTTTTTTTGACCAGTTCGGGAAGCTATAGGACGAGGAGCCCATGCCATGGACTAGCTGTTCGTAAGTCCGCTTTCGAGTTTGCAACCGTCAGAGAGAAGGCGATATCACCACTCGGTAGCAGTCGTGGAGAGACTGCAGTGACGCGGAGATTAAGTACCAAGAGGTGTTTTAACCTAACACAAACCTGTTTCTACAAGTAGGGAACTGGATGCTGGACCGGATGCATGTCTGCGGGGCTTTGTGCATGGCGTCCGTCCGCTCAGAGGCTTCTCCACGATAGTGGTACAGTGATCACTCCATACACATGGCAGATGCAGGATGCAGGCGTGGTGGTTTGTCCGTGACAGATGTGCACTGTGCAAGTTGATCCTTGCTCTCACGCGCCTGGAGCATGGATGCCTCGATAGAGGGGAAGGATCTGGATTCCGATCTTCAGCGGTTCTTCATTTCAACAAGAACAATGGTGAGGCAAGCTAAACAAGAAAGTTTGGGCGTGGTTGGTGGCTCCTGGCAAAGAGGCGCGGCGATTCGGCGCAGATGAAACGCCTGGGAGCTGGGTCGATGCCGGAAACTCCACACGGTGGCGGAGCCGCGGCGTTTGGCGCATGCCACATCCGTCGAAGGCGCTGGGTGTTGGATGGTGCATGAAACAGCATCGGAACCTTGTCATTATTGTCTGCGTACTCTGGCCCAGCGACTCTGCACATGTACATGCGCCTGCAGAGCGGCCGGTCGTGATACAGCGGTGATATGAAGGCCACGGTCGCCCTCGTCATCACACAGACCCGGATGGCCTGCCGTCTGCGCCGCGGTTCCTGGACGGCGCCCCATGCCCGTTCGGGGCTAGTCAGGGGCACGGATGGCGGGCTCCACGCCGGTTGGGCGCCGCCGGCCCTGAGCTCCCTCTGCTTCGTCCACTGCCCAACGAGTCTCCAGACGGCCTTTCTCGTTCATGCCAAACGAGGATGATTTAACCTTATGCGCAAGAACATTCCTATCCGGGATGCCATCATGTCGGCCAGTCGGACGTCCAGGGCAGTGGACGCCCCGTTCTTGGAAGTTGCTCGTCTGTTGGCCTGCTCCTGGAGTTCCCGTGATGGCGGCTGCCCTTCTTCGGCTTTCCCAATGGCACACCATTTACTGTGTGTAATCTTCTGCAGAGCATGGCACTCCATCCATGCCAGAGTAGACAAGCGTGTCGCCATCCCGCACCCGGAAAATTATTCAAGCCACTTCTCCAGCACCCTACCGCTGTGCCATGCCTGCGCCAGATAGCAACCCTCGCGACGGGAGACAAGCCATGGTCGTAACTGGCATGCAAGGGAACGAGACCAATAATGGCGCTGTCAACACCAGATGTTCTGCCAATAATGGGTTTCCCCCGATCGACAGGGTCAAGCAGCTCGAGCTACTGACACGGTGTGTTGTGTTCCTCGGTCCCTGGCCGCATTCTGCCCAACGCTATTCCACGCAAGACTCCGTGCTATGGTCCATGGACTATGGCCGACTATGGGCACTGGACACGATAATCCGATCATGGTCTTGGTTGGGATGCCCCTCTTCGCCATGGCCCATCCCCCATGGCCATGGAGGCACGCCGCAGAGATGGGAGAATTCCCATGCCACTCCGCGGGGTCGACGCATCTCCCCTGCAGGACGTCCTTATCCGCATATATATGACTACGGACAGAAGAACGCGAGATCGCATTTCCGTGGCAGGGTTTGCACACGCTTCCGCCCCGGATTCGATATCGGGCCCACAACCCGCGCACGCGAAAAGAGGAACAAGGACGGATGGGCCATTAAGATGATTATTGAGGCCTTTGGGCCACGCTAGATCCCCGCCGCCTCTGCGCCGGCCCAGTTGCGAACCACAGGCTGGGAGTGCCCAGCAAAGGGGCCCTGCCCGCCGGAGCCCCCTAAAGCTGGCTATCCGCGCACCAAGGCCGCCGCTCGCAGTGCAGACTCCGTCGCTGGCACAAACGCTCCCAGAGGCCTGACGGCGGCCGGCCACAGCAAGACTCATTTCTGACCCGTCTTTTTTCGTCGTTGGGTGCGGGCTCCGCGAGATCGCCTTGCTCGCGACTGGGCCTCGTTATCGCCCTCGGTGCAATCACAGCGCGCCGGGGTCAACTGCCGGCTCCTGAATGGGGGCCGAAGGACTGGTCAAGGACCCATTCGATCATCAGTCCAGATCTCCATTCTCGTACTATTTTTTTTCCTACTCCGCCTCGAGTCATTGTTGAATGAACCTGCGTCCTCTCCTTCCATATCTCTTTCCCACCGTCATCAGCGTCACTGCTGTCCCTGGCCGACCCTTGCCGTTCGTTCCCCTTTCCTTGTGACATACCCTGGCACCAGCGTTGTGCTGCCTCTCTTTTGCACCCATTGACGCCTTCGCTGACGCTTCCATCCTACAGTCGCTCGCTTTCCTTTGTCCATTAGCCTTGATACTTCGCATTTTGTGAGAACGGCGCTCGTCAGTCTCGTCACAGCACTGGCGTTCTTAGACGGTAATAGGGGATATTGCGCAGCGGGGAGGGGCTCAATTGGTGTCAGGGACACTCGGTTTTCCAGCGGAGCTCTTGCGGCAAGCCGGATCGGGCAGTGTGTACGTGATGGCAGCTGTCTGAATGCCACGTGCCTTACTATTCGAAGTAGTTGTCGCTACTGCCGCTGCGCTGGAGGAAGAGACTCTGGACAGATTCGATGCATCGTCTGGTCCCCCGCCGGGAGATCTAAAGTTTAGCACGTCCTCACACCGCTCTTATTCCGTTACCCTTTCAGGTTGGTATAAAGCGTTTTCTCCGTGTCCACCCCGATGTTTGGAGAGCTAACTTATCGCTTGTCAGTCGTTCGTTACATCTGCATACTACGGTGTGAGCTGCTTAATCTCGTCAGACAACTCCTCGGGGGTTTCTCCGCAATCGCGCTCGTTTTCACCTTTCGTCACTCGTTACGACATAAATGGTCAACATGAATCGGTTCAGGAAGCACAAAAAGGCCAAAGAGACGGTCGAAGACTCCGAGACTTCCACGCCGTCTCTGAGCTCGACAGCTTCCAAGAAGAACAAAAAAGAACCAGAGGAGCCGCCTAAACCGGAGTTTGATCTAGCAAATGCTCTACCGTCTAATGAGGACTTTCGGACCAGCCTCATAATGCCGAAGTTGTCGGCGCGGTTTAGCATGCTAAGAGAACAGGATGATCCTACAACCAAAATCGGCAAGGCAAGTGACGACAGTGTCCTTTTCCCGAAACGCGAGTCGAGGCTCAACCTCTTCGGTCATAATCCGAATCCCTTGTCAGATATCGCGGAGGTTTCCTCGATACTAAGTCGACCATCTCTCACTTCCCGAGCAGACTCTTTCGCTTCTGGTGGAGACTGGTGCGGTACTGACGATGATCGCCCCTATACCGGCAGTATAATGAGTAGACCGAGACCGGGGGAATCAAACAATTTCTTTGGTGGACGTCAGAAAGTCTACAGAATCCCAGTAGCGAAAGACGGTTCTGCTTCTGGGGGCTCAGGCATGAGGGGAAGGGCTTATTATTATTATGACGATGATATAGGTCTCTCGGCTTACCAGAAACTGAGATTGAAGGAAAAGGAGGAGAAATTGGCAGAGAAGGCGGACAGCCTGCAGGATACCACGGCCGCCGACTCCGAGGATGCATCGTCCGGTATCTTTTCCACAAATCGGATGACAACCTCGTCTACCGCATCTGGCCCGTCCGACCATCGCACATCGACAGCTGCATCCTCCATTGATGAGCAACCGCAGTTTTCATCCATTGCTTCTACCAATAATTCTGTCGCCCCTACTAAGCCTAACCAGGCTCCCACCGCTGCGGAACGCGGTCCGACAAAGTCTCGCCGACTCTATGGTCAGGGGTTGACGGAGGCTGTCCAGAACCAGCAATCATCTACAATGAGTAGACTCGAAGGTCTTGGACGACAGCGAGCTGGGACTCCCGAACCTCCCCAGCCAAACCGTGCTTATTCGAGGAGTGCCACGAACCTGCATGAGAGGTTTCAAAAGTTTTCACCTGTCCATCGATCGCCCGGCAGTCGAGCTGCCAGCCCACCTCCATCTGCGACGTCTTCAGAACAGCAGCCCATCGATGCCGATCGGAAAGATGCAGGATCGGGATCGGGTATCGGCTCTGCAGCTACCGGGCACAATTTTATTCCTCCGCTGAGCCCACCCTATAGCGAGAATGAGGACGCGGCAACTCTTGCAGCTGCCTTGCATCCACAAGACCGAGGGAAAGCCACCGCCATGGGTCTATTCAACAAACCCAGCACTCAGTACGATGAACAGCAATTCACACGTCGTCAGCTTCAGATGCACGAGGGCCGAACTAGCTCTGGCCGACCGAGAGGGCTTTCTGACGCGAGCTATCGTTCAAGGGCAGAGTCGGTTTCGTCTCGTTACAGCAACGACGCTCAGCGCACTGGCGATAACTCTGCGGCACCGAGCGTGAGAGGATCCTTGTCGCAAAGACCCTCCGGCACTTTCTTTGCGAACTCCAGCGGCAGCGAAGCAGGAGGTGACGGTGAAGAGGATCCTTCGTCGAGGAATGTCTCATCCGCGACGTCGCAAGCTCTTGACAGCGTGCATCCTGCCTTCAGATCCCGCCCGGAGTCTAAGGAACTGGATGAGTCAAGTCCAATCCGAGAATCTCGCGTTTCGTTGCCAGAAGTGAGATACTCCGACCTTCGTGACCTGAATGCCACTCTCGAACTGAATACTATCGAGGAGAACGAGGCGGCTGAAATGCCGCCGACCCCTATCAAAGAGGAGGCTTCGGAAAAGGCGCCTGACTCACCCACACTAGGCCCATCCGGTCTGGGGCTGAGTGGGTTGATCAGGACCCATCTCAGACGTGACAGTGATAAATCTTCAATATATCCGCCACCTTCGCCTGGGTTTTCTCCAAAGTCCGGTGACAGGAATAGCCAGTTCGCCCCTGACGATGCGGCTGGTGACGTGGACGAGAATGTGAGAGAGGTCAAAGATTCCGATTCCGCCCCGCAGCCAAACGTACATCCAATGGCTACGAATATGCCAATGAGGGGTAGACAGATTCTCAACCAGGCGGCCGCTCTCGGGGATCGAGAGAACGAGTCGCGAGTCGATCCCCATACAAAAGAGAAAGGGGAACATGACAACACGACATCGCAGGAGGAGCTGAAATTCCAACATAAGCGAAATGCAAGTACCGAGACCCAAAAGGAGCGAGAGGAATTCGCCAACGAGTTGGCGGAGAGACGAAAGAAAGTGCAAGAAAAGCTAAAGACCTTCGCAGAGAACGAGAGCAGGTCAAGCAGCCCTGTTCCAGGCCGTCAAACCCCTGACTACACCCAAGTGAAACCCGGCAATGCGTTCGCTATGCTCAAGAGCAAATCGGCGAAGAACTTCTCAGCCGGTAGGCAAGAAGCTGCTCAGCAAAAGGGTATGAAGACGCTTGGCCTCGGGAATGCAACTATGAGCGCGTCTACTCCTTCTCTCATTTCCGATGAGACCTGGCGTGAGGACGAAGAGAAGACGTCCCACAGCACCACCTCTTCTCATTTCGCTGCTGCCAGGAATTTCTGGGCAAGAGCGGCGATGCGTCGTGGCAGCCGAGATGACTCACGGGAGTCAAGCCGAAGCCGAGGACCATCCCCTCATTCCCAGAACAGTCCACCCAGAGATCGTTCTTCCTCTGAAATATCTGGACGATCGAAGAGCCGTACTAGGCACAGAGAAGATCTGGGAAAAGTAGAAGAAAGCGTTGCGAATCGCTCTTCAGGGGATCTTCAAGACTATGGGCCTGGGTCGGTGCCGACGTCCGCCCGTCCATCTGTAGACGGAAACGACCGAAACATCTGTGAGCGATCCGCCTCCGCTGCGTCAGGAAGATTCTCCGGCAACAGTCGACCCATGGCGCCAGGCCACATTGACATTAACCCTGGCCATCACATTCAAGCAACCGATCCCAGCATGATTGGCTCTCCGAGACCTTCCCCGGCGACGCCCTATTCTGCCAACACTACCCCTCCACTGTACGAGCTGTCTCCCGATCCCTCTCAGCGGGCTCCGGGAAGCTCTGGTCTTCAAAAGAGGGTGGTAGACAAGTCACAGATATCTGAGCCTACCTTCATCTCTTCTACCTCAAATGTCCCAACCGTCGGTCTGCCTCCGGGAGCAAGCCTAAGCAATGGCATGGAGACACCCCCGATCCCGCCGATGAACCCACGAAGGCGACGCCCGACTGCCACACAGACTATCCTTGGAGCACTGAAGGGCGAGAAGCACGAGGCGCCTCCCCCTATGCCTCCCAGTAATGAAAATGAGGAACACAGTACCTTCTCGGACGATGAGAAGCGACCAAGAATGCGGCATCTGCTACGAAAGGCCTCGAGTGAGAATAGCAACCTTAACGCAAAGGCTCATCAGGAGAATAATTCGTCGGCTGTTCCGCATGTCTCGAATCGCATCCCTCTTGACGGGGGAATGTTTTAATATTCTTTGATGTGTTCCGGTCTCTTGTATATGGTCGAGCCGTGTTGGGTGTGTATTGTTCCAACCGTGATACCTGTTTGGCTAGTTTATGGCGTGGACTCTTTTTCTTTTTGGCCTTGGTTCTTGTGCTAGCTATATATCCCTTGGCTATCTTGGGTCATGAGGCTGCCGTACTATGTTGTATGTGTACTAGATCTAAGCAACTTGCGAAATATCTATTGATATCATTATTCTCCGATGAGTCTGTACGCTTTATGGCTCTTAGGAAGAGAGAGAGCAATGTTCCCTAATCAGCGATTCTGAGGCAGTGTAAAATAGATTCCGAGCAAGTCCTGAAGCAGAAGACGGATGTTGGACGAACAACGCGCCTACGGGATATTTCCGGACTGTGTATTGTTGTCCCTCCACCATAATGTACTGTGCCTTTGAACGGTTCAAGTATCCGGCAAAGAGAGTTGATTGTGCTGATATTCTTATCTTCAAGAGGTACAGCAAGTCTGCTTGAACTGCTTGTGTTCGGAACCCTTCCAGGCGCGACACTGTAATAGCATTGCACAATAAGCGCTCGGGACTTTTCTACACGCGGACCAGTAGACTAGAAGGTAGGTTACAATTAGGTAGATAGGAATTCACCAGCAGCGTCAATAGCATCGTCATTGCAAGAAATGTGCCGATAATCAAGCATACTGTCACACGCATGCGCTGAAAGGAGACACCAGATCAGGTGATGCCTCTCGTTTTCTGATCTCTCAACTTTCCAAAGGCTTCTTAACTTGCGTCTCTTTTTCGTCTCTTTGTTTACGACTGTCCCTCATCCTCCTCTGCCAGAAGCCGCCCTGCACGTGTCTCACCAAGCCCTCATCTCTGAGCAAGCCCATCTGCTGCTCACGTGGGCTGTGCTTTTCCTTGCCATCCTGTTAGTTTGTCCTGCGTCTTTCGCAGTGGGGAGCTTCACTGCCTGCGGGGGAGAGCACCTTCACCGTCTCCTGCCCGCTCTTTGGACACAGCTATTCTTCTCATCGGCATCCTATTCTCTGGGTCTCTAAGCCATGTCCACTGCCTCCTCCTTACCTACCTAGTACAGGCATCCCTTGTCTGACCCTACATAGCCTTTTCCGCGTCTGATCTCCGTCCAAGCTCCACCGCAGAGATCAGGCATTCTGCCTCTTTCGTCAACTGTTTCATCAGATTCCATCCCATCAATTCTCTTTTATCAGATTCTTCGCCTTCTGTCTGGTCATCGAATCAATGGCTTTCAAGTCTCCTACTGTCAATCCCCGTGAGACGCAGTCTAGCCCGATCCTCTGCACATCTTATCCGAATAGCGCTGCCATAGCTCCTACGACTGCCGAGCCAGAGAAACCAAACACCCCTACCAAAAAGGCTTCCAAAAAGAAGAGAAAGAAGAAGACAAAGACGGCAACCCAGAAGCCTGCTACCGAGGATCCCGCAGGCACTGAAAATGTCAACAGCACTCCTGATCGGAAAGCCAACTCCGGCAAGCCGTTGATTGTAAACAGTACGGAAGTCACCTCAAATGGGACCCAGAAAGACCCTTATGGAACGGCCCAGCCACGACCGATTGATACTTCTGTAGCAGTACACAGTGGGGCAATGGCAGACAATGGATCCGGTAGACACGCCTTTGTTCACCCATTTCTCTATCTCCCTGCTAACAATTGGTCGTACTACCCAGCTCCGGAGAGCTCCAACTATCTTAAGCACACAACCAGCGCCTGGGGATCTGACGGCTCGTTCCTCTCGTCAACTCGCGATAGTACGCCTCCAACAACCGGATCGGGACAATTTGGGTATCCTAGTGATCAGATGTTCTGTCCGGGCGGTAATCATCTCTACTTCGGCACTCCACCGGAAAGCGCGAGCCCTATGCCTCCTCCATCTGGAGGCCAGCCAGATGCTTTCCCGCTGCAGTTCCCGCCGCAGAACGGCTATCCGGTCCGATTCCCACATGGGCCGCCGTATCCCCCTTTCTTTGGCTGGCCCGTCTATTCTCCGCCGATGTATCACGGTCCGAGTGACCATATGATGCCTGCCTCGCAGGGGCATCCGAGCCCATGCCCTTGCCATCATCCTAACTATGGTTATCATGCTCATCCAAATTTTGCTGGACAACCTGTTAACTATCCACATTGTGGATGCTGTTCGCTAATGCATGAGCAGTATAGAGACGTCGAACAGTCACATTTCGCTCCACATCCTGACCACGGTCACTTCACACCAGCTGAGTCGCCTGCGCACACTGGAGAAGAGGATAGGTCGGGACAGAGTGCTGCTCAATTGGGAGATTCTGCAGCTGCTCCTGTTGTGACAGAGAATACTAATGTCGAACCTGTCCTGAGCCAGTCCTCAGCAAATTCTGGCTCAGGTGACGAAAGCACGAGTTCTGAAGAGGCTGAAGAGGTAGCGAAGCAAGCTGAAAATCCGAGTCCCAAGTCTTCGTCGCCTGTCGCTAGGGAGCCAGCAGTGATTACGCCGCAGAATTATAAGCCCCTCTTGGATGTCGTGGGTGTGAAAGAACTCGAGCCTCTCTCTGCTTTTCTGCTTGGCGCTTTCGAACGAGAAGAATTTACCGACTCTCGCATAGTATTAACATCGTCTAAAAACCTCTTCTATCCCATTACTTTTCACGTGCACAAGCTTATCTTGGCTCGCAGCCCATTTCTGGCTTTTCTTCTCAAGAAGAACGAGCATATTCAACGAAACAGCGTGATAGACGCTGTTGCTGGCGAAAACTTCTGTCTGGCACGCGCATTTGAAGCGGCGCTTCAGACTCTGTACGGCCTACCTCTTCTCAACAAAGACCAGCTCCAACGTTTGACGCTGTCAGCTCTTGGTTATGCAGAGGGCCGCGCGGAGATGGACCCTGTCGCTAACAAGGAAGCTAACGTTGACTTTGCGTTGTGCTATGCCGTCTCCGGGGCATTCCTCTGTGATCCTGACGTTGTCAAAACTGGGATCAAGCTGGCAATCGATCTAATCAACTGGGACACCGTTGAACTGTGTCTACACTTCGGCCTCTCGGTGACGGATTTCGCTGTCACTTATTCCGAAACATCACCTTCTGAGTGTTCAACAACTCATGAGTCTGACTGTCATAGAAGCGAGGGTGAAGGTGCTCCGTCTAACAGTGATGGCCTCCTTCAGGAGCTTCAGCAGGTTTGGGCCCCGAAGGTTGTCACTGCAGCGCTGCAATTCATCATCAGCAACCTCCCTCCAGACTTCGAGCTATACACCAAGGCGCAGACTACCTTGATGCCAGATAGGGTTCCACGCCATCTGCGCAATATACCCGGATCGATTCTCTTCAATCCCAAGCTAGCTACCGTGAAATTCGGTTCACTGGGCTCTCTTAGTGACCGGCGGCCAAGCCGCGAGTGTTGCATCGCCTCAGCTGTGGTCCTTGCGCTTCCGTTCGATCAGCTCAAAGAAGCGTTTGAGCTCATGGGGAAGAAAGAAATCATGATAGCCAAGGTCGTGCACGAAATTCTCGCTGAGCGTGAAACACGTCGACTTTGTGCCCTCCGTTCTTACGCCAGGCAGAATCCCGAACATAAAAAAAAAGATGAATACCCTGAGGAGATTAAGCATCTAGGATTTTCGGAGTTCATTTCTTGCCCTAAGGTCAAGAGAATCGGTGATATTGACATTCTGGTCGACTTCTCGCTGGAGAGGGAGTGGAAAGGGTTCTCCGTCTCGACTTCGGAGATCGTCGACGGTCGAAAGCTTCTTCGTGGAAAGAAGTGATTCGACTTGTTTTCTTCTTCTACTGCTCATGTACCGCTATATCTGCGGATATGTGGACACGTGCTCCTGTTTACTTTTTGCTTCAACCACTGACGGCCTGAAGATGCCTGATTCCTCCTGGATATTCCAAGGACGCTTGACGAGTCCATGGAGTTCCACAGCATTTGGCTGAATGCTTATGACGGTGGCACACTCTGTATTTTCCTTTTCTTGATTTTCTTTTCTTTCATCTACGGCTGTCATTTTATTTCTAGGAGCTTTCTTGAGACAGTCGTCTTTCTTTACTTCATCTAATGCTCCCATGTTTTCCATTTGGACAAACTCGCAAAGAGCGACGAAAAAAATGACACGAAGTCTATGAACCCATTTCATGACGTGACGTGTGACGAGCATGATCGGATGATCGAAACAGAAAGCAAAAGCTAAAATAAAGGGTCCTGGTTTTATTTGGCATGGCAAGTGAGGCCGGTTATGAAAACGGAACAAAAAAGGATATGGATGGACATTGATTTTCTTTTCTAATGTGGTTTGGGATGGGCGGACAGGGGAAGACACGGGCTAGAGCATTTATTTGCTTCTGTACAAGTACCTGCGGCATCTCCGGTTCTTTCTTTTTACCTTTCTGTAATTGTACTTTTAGTTGGTAGTCAGCATGTATGTACTGTACAAGTACCGGTTCACAAAATTTTCGGGAAGTGATGGAGTTAATTAAGACTTAATTTTTCAGGCTTCTGGTCTGATGTTTTTCTGCCTTCAGCATGCAAAGAGCAGGCGAGGAGGACAAAGGAAATATGCAGTAGGCTCCAAGTTCTCGTACATGCCGATACGATATTGGTGTATCCAGGTATCTGTCCTACTCCAGGTCTGCGTAAATGACCCGGTGACGATGATAGGTTGTGTGTGCTGTCCTTACTTAACTACTAGGACTATATTAATAAGCTGTCCACGGGCGGGCTTCAGACAGTCAGCTGAGGTAGAAAGTATCCAAGAGGCTTTTGCCGTTATTTCTTTATGAGAGAGGCGGGGAGATCTTGGCAGGAAGCAATGAGGAATGAGCGAGCAAATAAATTGGAAACAAAGAAGATAAATGGTCAAAAACGGTGTCCGGCATCTATCTATCTCATCTCTGACGGCAAACAGGGTGTAGGCGGCTGCAGGTAGTTGCGCTAGGCAGGCCAGACACCTTGTATGTATGTCTTCCCGAGAATCTTTTGAAGACCGGAACTACATCCTACTAAGTATTACCTAGGTAGGTAGTATGTGTTGTTTATTATAAAAAAACTGGTTAGAATCTGGTTAGTATACTGTAGATATGGGATAAGTGTCCCGTGGTGTCACTAAAGATTGCGAGCGGTAATCTAGCTATCTATCTCATAACTTTTCAAAGCAGGAGTCGAAGAATCACGGCAGGTCTTGAAATGTATGTACTGTATAAGGATTTAGTAAGACGAGAAGGAGTAACTGCACCATTGACCCGTGCTACTTCCAGCTGGAATTTATCTTGAAGTCTTGCATTAACATTTCTGTGTGCTACAGAGTAGCTGCAGTTGAAGTGAGTGGCAATATTAGTGTGTACTTGTGGCCGTTTTGACAAAATGTGTCTCAACTGTGAAAGCCTTCCACTCTGTCTCTGGTTTTAAAGCTAACTCAGACCAGTCACACTGATCTCTCGAGTCCTTACGGGGCAAAAAAATATTTTCTCTGCCAGCTATGTCATAAAAAAGGGTCACATTGTGGAACGCTTTGTTCATCTCGGTACAGAACTTCGTGCCCGGAAAGGAATACAGAGGGGAAGGGGGGGAAATACGAAATAATATCATTCCCGTAGTCGACTCTTGCACGTGGATGTTTGTCTCTGCAGATTGAGATTGTTGTTGCTGCAGAGATACAGTATATTGGTAGTGGAGATCAAGGTCCCTATGTCCGTTGCCCCTAGATTTGCATAGCAGTGGTCATGGAAGATAAAATACGAAAAAATAAACTGGAAGAAGACCATCGAGATGTCTGATTTTGAGCTGCGAATAATAGACCCGAGTGGGAGATCTAGGCCAAAGCAACAGAGAGAAAGCAGGGAGAGATTTGCAAATAAGTGCAAGAAAAAACAAAGATTATAGTTGTCGTTATCTGTTACCATACCGTGTAATATTAATTATTGTCGTTCTTTTGTTTGAGCTGGTAAATCAGTGTGGGGAAGACAAAGCGCTGCTATGACTTGTTTGAAGCAGCTTCTCAGTATCCAGACTATCAATGATCACACTGTGCCTAAAGTGAGGAATGTGATATCTCGTCTATTGGAGACAAAATTTTCTGGTCAGCGAAGTTGGACGACGACCGCCTGTCAGCCACCTCAGGACGGCGCTGCTCGGGGATGAATAAGGCAAGGTTCGGCGGCTTGTGTACTCGAAGGAAGGAACCAGGGGGTGTTCAGAGCAGCACATGTGAAACACTGCAGTCAGCGGTGACAATCAGCTGACAGCAGAACCTGAACATCTCAGACCGTTGGACGGATTGCTACTCCGTCCGGGGTCTCCAGGGACATCCACCGCATCCACCGCGACTCCACACTCTGAGCGCCCGGGGACGGTGGTGCTGTACCCGGGCTTCTCCAGATGCGGCGCCCCTGACCCGGCCAGCCCAGCGACTGCGGGCAGCTAGCAAGGGGCCAACCCTCCACCGCGCGCAACGAACCCTCGACGAAGGTTGACGAACAACGCGCCCAATACCTGCCACCTCAACGCCCAAACACCGACGTTCCGCCTGCCACTGACGCAAAGACGGACGCTGCTCTGGAGCGCAGGGACACTCGGCGCTTCCGCGCCCCCCGGCCACAGAGATTGGCCCTGGCGGCCCGTCTAGAACCCATGGAAGCCACTTTCCGACCCAGCGAGCGATCACGGGGTGTTTCTTTCTTCTCGTCCGATGGCGACGGCGCATGACGACGGGGCTATGGAGCAGATCGACTCGTCTGGGAACGCGTGGGTTCACCGCCTGGCCGGCCGTGGGAGGACGCTGTCATGCTTGCTCCCGTCATGGCCGCAGCTCTTTAAAAGCTGGCCGCTGCTGCTTGCGCTCGAGTCGAGCTCCCATAGACCACCCTTCGTCGTGCCTGCGAGTCCGGGAGGCACAGGTCCCAGCAACAGGTACGTATGACCCGCGGTTCCTCCCCGTTCCCTTATGCCTGTCGGGGCTATATATCGGCATTTTCCCCAGGATCAGACACGAAGGCTGACAGCTTCGCGTTTTTCGTGTTCTTTCGCCTCTGTAGGCACTAGATACCTTCTCCTCCGCCTGTTTTTTTTGCGTATCTGTTTGTATGCTGCTCAGAGTTTTTTCTGGATCGCATCTTCACAGGCTCCCTCGACTGCATCACCACCCCGCCTACTCTCCCAGGTTGCTTTTTCATCCCAAGCACACCATGGCCCCTCCAAAGTTGAAGGTCGGCTGTGCCGGCCTTGGTCGCATGGGCAAGCGCCACGCCATGCACTTTTTGGAGCGCACTCCGCGGGCGGAGCTCGTGGCCGTCAGCTCGCCAGACGACGAGGAACTGCGGTGGGCAAAGGTCCACCTGGAGCCCTACGGCGTGAAGCTGTACAAGAATTACGATGACATGCTCAAGCATGAGGGGCTGCAGGCGGTCGTCATTGCTTCTGTGACAGCGGTCCATGCAGAGCAGGCGATCAAGGCCATCGAGGCTGACAAGCACGTTCTGTGCGAAAAGCCCATCTCAACCACTGTCGAGATCGTAAGTCTCTCAGTTTTCCAACGACTATACCGGCTGGTCATAACTGACGGACCCAAACAGTCGCAGACTGTCGTCGACGCAGCCGCGAAGAAGCCTCATCTCAAGGTCATGTGCGGATTCTCCCGAAGATTCGATGCCTCCTACCGTGACGCCTTTAAGAAGATGCAGAGCGGTATGATCGGGCGTCCTTCCGTGTTCCGCAGCCAGACCTGCGACAAGCTCGACCCGACCGGCTTCTTCGTCGCCTACGCTGAGTTCTCCGGCGGTATCTTCGTGGACTGCTCTATCCATGACATCGACTTGGCCCTTTGGTTCTTCGGCGAGGACGCCAAGATCAAGTCGGTTTCGTCAGTTGGCATCACCGCTGTGCAGCCGGACCTGCGCAAGCACAATGACCGTGACAACGCTGTCGGCCTTGTCGAATTCTATGGCGGACAGATTGCCTACTTCTACGCATCCCGCATGATGGCGGCGGGACAGGAGGACTCCACGGAGATCATTGGCACCAAGGGCAAGCTGACAGTCAACACCCACCCGGCCTCCAACCTGGTCAACATCTACGAGTCTACGGGTATCCGCCGCGAGATCCCGCAGCACTACTACGACCGGTTCGAGCAGGCCTTTGTGACCGAGGCGATCGAGTTCACCAGCGCCTGCCTTGACAACACCCCGTTGCCATTGGATCTGAACTCCGCCGTGCAAGCGGTGAAGATCGGCTGTGCCCTACAGGAATCGCTGATCACGGGCAAGAAGATCTTCTTCGATGAGAATGGCAACCGCGTCGAGAGGGCCGTCCTCTAGAAAATACCCATAGCGTATCCTCCCCGAGACTCTATGGTCGTTTGTTTCTTTTTTTTAGCTTTCACGATTTTCTTTTCCCGACTGCCGGTCCACGAGACACGAAGGGAATCATGTAGCACTAATCGACGCTCATCGGTTTTTGTTACTTATCCAGGCGGAGGGTCCGGTTGATACCATTCAGCTTCTTTCTCGGTCGCACTGCGTCGTGATATACTGGATGTTTCGGGTCTTGTAATAATTGCGAGGAACCCTATAGACTTTCTGTCGTTTTTTTACCTTGTCGTCATGATCTCGACAACGGTTCTGAAACGCGTTTTAATAGTGGTCTACACCCAGCGCGAACCACAATTACAGAATATCGCAGCATATAGATTTGCCGCACCTTCTTCTACGCACATGCATGTCCGACCTGAACCATCATCACAGTGATTGTACCCCGCCAGTTTGGACTCGCTCACTGCAATCTGTACCATTGTGCTTGTACCTAATCATGTACAATAAGGTGCATATAGACGTCTAACCAACCTGCACGGACTGTACATATTGCAGCAAGCAATCACTACATAGATGGATGAGACCAAGAGACCATGAATATCTTCTTACTCGAAAAAAATCTTATCTCCCCGCTTATCGCCAGGAACATGGAACCAATTAAATCATCTCATAATAGCATTACGATCCATCGGTCCGGTCCCGTGTCACATGGCAGTTTTCTAGAACTTCTTTTTTCTGCTGAAGCTCACCGCCGCCGGCACTTGCCTTGTTCTCCGAGTCTCTCTTGTCGCAAACCTAGTTCGGGACCTTAGGCCACATACCACTGGTCACATGTGAGCTATGAACCTAACATGGCAAGTACCGCCGTACCCTCCAGCGACTAGCATGCAGTAGTCGTGCATGATCCACGGATCCCTAAGTTGGGTACCTTAGGTAGGTACTGTACGGAAAAAGCGGGAGGCAAGACCCAAGGTTCCTAATCCAACTGACGGGGTCTGGACCCCACGGGGCAACTGGCACACCTTGGTCGGGTTGTCTGGTCGTCGGGTCGGGTTGTCGGGTCCGAGGTCGGGATGCTGGACGGTAGGTAGCTAAGGTTGGGCAGCTAAGCATGATGGATGATGATAACAACTGTACTGTAGTAGTACCGCGCGGGCGGGCTCCATATGGATGGTATCTACTAGCTTACTTGCCTATCTGGGCGGCTGTTCTGAAAATGGTAGGTGCTGTACCTGTCCACGGGTTCTACCTATGTCATCATGATGACGATAGACCGCCGCCTGAGGGCTCAGATAGGGTAACTCTAGGTAGGTAGTACCTAATTTTATGCATGTAGTCCTGTGCTTTTTTTTCTCCTGGGACCTTGGACCCTTGGTTGGGTTTGGTCCAGGAAGCCGGAAGCTTTCTTCCAATCCACGCGGCGTAGTACAGCGTAGCAGCTTAGCTGCCATATACATGTGCACCACATACTCTGTACGTAGCACAAAGCAAGGTACCAGCTGCAGAGCAGTGCAGTGCAGAAATACTCCATATAACTCCGTACTCCGTACTTACTCCGTACATTTGAACAATAACAAAAAAAGGAATGATATGATAATAATAATATAGGAAGAATTTTTAAGGTCCCCCCCCCCCACACTACACATCACACTACTAAAGTACTACTGATGGATGGGTCGACCCATGGATGGGGATCTTCTCCCGCCACCCCCGACGGACCAGGTCATGACACCAGGTACCCGGACAGCTGTCCCTGAGCAGTGAGGTCTGCGGGAACCGGTTTCCGGAAGGAGGTTCCTACCTAACGGTACTACGGATTAAGCGCCCGCGCTCTGTGACAGCAGTCAAGTCACGCAGATGCTCCATATCTCATCACATCTCCATCTTCTTCTCCACACTATACTAAGCAACTGATCATAGTGGCGCCAGTGGATGGGATGGGATTATTATTCCGCGATCCATGATTAGGTACAGTACCTAGTACATTATCTACCTGTAATAGATAATTCCAATGATAATCATGATAAAAATAACCATCATCTATAGCACTTTTCTTTTCTAGTTTTTACTCCACATGTATCGCAAAAACAGACCTGTTACAAAACAGAACACAACAAAAACAAACAGACAACCAGACAAGCCACACCAACAACAACGCCAACACCGACCGACTGAATGGACAACTAGGCTATGTTCTGGAAAACATCTTCCAGCTTTTAGACTTTAAAACTTTGCGACATGCTTTCTTTTAGCAAGGGAATCGATGCAACGTGACACCCAAGGATTCCGGAACCCGAACTACTGTAGTCACTCTGTACCTAAGCATTAGCGCATTAGCCCAGGTCCCAAGAAAGGGCCGCGGCGCCGGCCCGCCGGATGATGATGATGATGATGATGATGATGATGATGAGAAGTCGGTGTGTGAAAACCGATTATCGTTACAGATCACGGAGTACTCCATACTGCTCCGTAGGAGTCCATAGATTCAGAAGAGATACCCCCTTGAAACATGTGGTCCAATAATAGTTCATCAACAACAAAAATGATTATCATCAACAATTTACCATTATTATCTGGTACGAAGTACTCCGTACTCTGGGTACTGGTTTAGGCGCGCGCCGCGCCACGACCGCGCCCGGATCCAACCTTGTGACTTAAGTGGCCGTGCCGGACCGTCAGTCTGGTCAGTGGTCAGTGGTCAGTAATCTGGTCACGAGGTCCGAAGAAAGAGGAAAAAAAATCTAAATAAAAGTTTTTTCTTTTCCCAGGTTCTAGGTTCTAGGCCCTCAGGCCCTGGGCCACGATGCAGGTTCCAAAAATAAGCATCATCATCATCGGGAGGAGACAACAGCGTCCTAAATTAGTACCTTACTCCGTACTTTTTTACTCCGTGCTTCGTACTCCGTAGATATGGATACTCCGTACCTCGGGGATAGTCGGGGAGTCGGGGTAAACACTAAACTAGGGACCCGACTATCAAGGAGGTACGGACTCACGGAGTACTATGTGGACAGTGCGTTCAGGTGCCACGACTTCTCTGCCGGTCATGTGGCTTCTCGGATGGATCTCAATGGGCGGTGTTCTAGAACGTCGGGTGGTCGGTGCGGCGGTGTGTGTGACCTCCCCCGGGGGATCGGGTCACGAGGGCAGGACAAATTCAGAATAATGGGGATGGGAATGGGGCTTGTGTACGTTTTACTCCGTAGATGGGAGATTGTTGTGTTCAGGGGAATGTTCCTCAGGAGGTACGGATACGTTGTGGAGGTTACTTGGATGTAGCTGTGAGGTCTTGGAGATTATCAGTAGCAGCCGCTGCCGCGGAAGCCCCAAGGTCAAGGTCGAGCTCTGGAGCTTCGGGGGTCGAGACCCTGCTGTTGTTTCTCCAGCCTCTCGGAACCCCGGACATACCCCAGCCCATTCGTAAGGCTGACATTCCCGGCTTTTTGGTAGTTTGGTGGCCTCAGGTTGCACAACGTTCTTTCACAACCCCGGGTGGCTTGGTCGAGAAGGTTATTCCGATGCGAAGTCGCCTTCTCTACGCCTGTCTCCATACATGCCACTACGGTGAATAAAACTACTGTATGAGCACTTCAAGCTTGTTGAAGTAGAAACCACTCTGACGAAGAGGCAATCACTCGAGACTTTTTATTAAGCAGTAAAAAAAGTTATTTTTTTTTTAAACTAGAACATGCCAATGCCTACTTAACCTGTCTTTAAACGGGTGTTCCGGTAACTATCCATGGGGAACCCATAAGAACGCCTAGAAAAAAAAAAAAGGAAAACCAAACCAATGCTCGTCCAGATTAAAATAAACAAAACCTTCCGCACTTTTTCGTCACGTCGTCGACTGCTTTGCAATACCATAAATTATCCCTGATAACACAGGCTGAAAAAGGACAATCACGAAAGCTGCAGAGCGGGGTATAAGGATGAAAAAGAAGACAATCGCCACGCAAATTCATCTACCACTTGATGACCTTCTTTGGGAAGAACTCATCGATGAGCTCAAGGTAGTATGGCTGTGAGATGGAGTTAGCAATGTGAGATGGAGCAATCTATCTTCTATCCGAGTAGATGCAGAGGCGCAGGCGCAAAACTCACCTTGAGCTCCTCGATGTTGGGGATGTCATCGCTCTTGCTGTACAGGTCGTACGGGTTGAACACCTGGACAACCTTGAGCATCTCCTTGTCCTTCTCGTTCATCAGCTCGTGGTAGGCGCCGGCAGAGTGCCATGGGTAGAAGGAGTGGTATCGAATAATAGCAAGAGCCTCGGGAGGCAGCGTCGACTGGTCCTTGACGACGTGGTAGAGGTATTCATCGTGGCCCCACGACAGCATCACGTTGTCTAGACCGATGCCTGGGCTGTAGATGCCGAACTTGGTGCTGTAGATTGGGTGGTTGTAGTCGGGGTTGTCCTTGAAGGACTCGGTGCCGTAGATGATCCGGTCGTCAAAGGCGCAGCCAACAGGGAAAGTGTCTCCAACAACGTCCCACTGGCCCTGGGCGTCGAAGAAGTACAGCAGCTTGCCCAGGTCGTGGATGAGACCGGTCAGCTGCATCCACCTCGGCTTGCCATCACGGCGAATGGCCTCAGCGGACTGGAAACCATGCTCGATCTGCGAAAGGGTGGTGTCGGGGTCGGATTCATCGATGAGGGTGTTCAGCTTCTCGAGAGCCTCCCAGACGCTCATCTCGGCGCGAGTCTTGGACTTGAAGTCATTGCGGGCTTTGAGGTTAAAGGCCACGGTCTGCTTCGTGTGCTGCTCCTTGTAGAAATTCTTGACTCGGTCGCAGGCTTGCTCGTACTGACGAAACTTGGACTTGTCCTTGTCCTTGTCGAACTCGGAAGGGTCATACAGATCCCTCTCCTTCTTCATGTTGGCCTTGAGGATATTGACGGTCTGGATGTCGTCGGAAAGACTCTCCAGGGCGTGGCCATCGCGGTCAGTCCTGAAGACTGGAGTCTCAGCAACAAGGGCGGCTGGGGCCATGATGACTCGAGTTCAGTTATGTTGTTAAACTGAAAAATAGAAAGCCAGATGAACTGTAGAATTAATCAAGACCTGCTTGAGATGATCTGGGAGACGATGACTTGTGAGAAGGAGGACGTCCCTGGGGGAAAACCTGGGTATTAATATCCTGCCCGGAGAGCGGTAGACGGATTAGGGACGACCAAAGTCACATCCATGACAGTGAATGAAAAGAATGGATATCGAGGTTGATGGTGGCTTCCGACACACCAACCACCGTCGACAAAAACCGACACCCTCGAAGCAGGAAGCTATTGCCGCTCCCTGACGGAAGCTTTCGCCCTTCTCCACCGGTTACATGGCGCATACAGGCCCAGACGATGGTGTGCAGAGCCGGGGGCGGCCGACGTGGTGCTGATCTCGAAGGAGCATAGAACGCAGGACGACCCGCGCGGCGGTGGAGAGGCAGCACATGATGTCAGCCGCATCGAGCGTAGCGGCGCGTGGACGGTGGAGACGACTCTCGGCGTCGGAAATCGAGGGGAGCATGATCGAGGATTTTGGTTTCCGAACCCCAGAGTCATCGCCCGCTCAGGGGAGGATGGCCCGATGTTGTGCGGAATTGCGGAGACGGCGTGGCGGGGAGAAGTTGGAGCCAGCCGCCCACGGGGACGGCATTCCTAGGCAGCAGAAAACGTGGAATCTGCTGCTCCAGGGCCGGGAATGTGGCGCCGACACAGGACAGCTGTGCAGAGCATCGCGGACGTATCACCTCTGCAAGGTCTATCTCTGTAGCACCACGTTTGTCGCGACACGCCGGCTTCTCGACGCCCTTCTCCCTTGCGGATGAGGTTCGGCGGCTTTTGCTGCTACGGCCGGCAACCTGAAGATCGGAACTGCTCTCGATCGCTCTATTACTAGCATCGGAGAGGAAGTCATACATAGCGGTAGGAGGTACTCCGTATGTAGGTCCTTTTCTGCTTATTGTGAAGAGGGAACAAAGGAGACGGGAATTCTGGCAAAGACGGTTCCCAGGTCCCTGTGTAGTATTTGTACTCTGGGCGGACAGCACACGGTCCCGGACAAAGAGAGGAGGCATGATTGATGGAATAATCCCAAGGCCTCGCTCGGCTTGCGGGACGCTGGTTGGCCGTCTCCCCTTCTGGTCGAGCCCGGAAGGGCAGACGCTCCACCGCGGGGTAATCGAGGAGAGTCGAACAATTGAATGAACTCGGTACCTGACTTTTACCCCTCTCTGTGTTTTCTGGCTTTTTTCCCTTCTGCTGTCTTTGTTTTCACTTCCATCCTTCAAGTGGTCAATCTACAGTACATCAACCAGGTTGATCCAAGACGTACCTGCTGAAGTATTCAACTAGCATCCAAACCGCAAGACTCTCATCGCAATGGCTGTAGTAGACACGCGCTTCAAGCTCAACACGGGCGCAGAGATTCCTGCCCTGGGTCTCGGTGCGCACAGATTTCCAACCCACCATTTTCCATCTCACAGATGACACCCGCATACTAACAGTACATCCACAGGAACATGGCAATCTGCCCCTGGAGAGGTGGAGAAGGCCGTCAGCCACGCGATCTCGGTGGGCTACCGACACATTGACACCGCCTTCTGCTACCAGAACGAGGTGGAGGTTGGCAAGGCTCTCAAGGAGGCCTTTGCCTCTGGAAAGGTCAAGCGGGAGGATGTCTTCGTGACGACGAAGCTGTGGTGCACCTACCACACCCGGGTGGAGGAGGCCCTGGATCTCAGCCTCAAGAATCTGGGTCTGGACTACGTCGATCTGTACCTGATGCATTGGCCGCTGGCGATGAACCCGAATGGTATGCTCCCCGGGTTTCATCGAAACCAAGACGTATATAGTATCTGATGACGGTTCCTGCAACAGGAAACCACCCCCTCTTCCCCAAACTTCCCGACGGCTCCCGCGACATCGACCATTCCCACTCGCACATCACGACCTGGAAGAGTATGGAGAAGCTCCTTGCCACGGGTAAAGTCAAGGCCATTGGCGTCTCCAACTACAGCAAGCGGTACCTCGAGGAGCTGCTGCCCCACGTCTCCGTCGTGCCCGCCGTCAACCAGATCGAGAACCACCCGGCCCTGCCGCAGCAGGAGATTGTCGACTTCTGCAAGGAGAAGGGCATCCACGTCACCGCGTACAGTCCGCTGGGGAGCACGGGGAGCCCGCTCTTCACGGCCGAGCCGATCGTCGAGGTCGCGAAGAAGAGAGGGGTTACGCCCGCGACGGTCTTGCTTAGCTGGCACAGTATGCTTCTATTATCTATTACTGTTTTAATATATTTGCAGGTTCTAACACGGGAAAAAAATGTAGTTGCCCGCGGCTCCTCCGTCCTCGCCAAATCCGTGACCCCGTCCCGCATCGAAGAAAACCGCAACCTGATCCAACTTGACGAGTCCGACATGGCCACCATCGCCAAGTACACCGACGAGCTCGCCTCCAAGAAGGCGTTCCAGCGCTTTGTCTACCCGCCGTTTGGCGTCGACTTTGGGTTCCCTGACAAATCGTCATCGTGATGTGGAACTCGTGGTACATACATAGCGTCTTCACTCTCCGAGAGAGAGGGAAGAGAGAGAACTGTGGTGGCTGATTGTTTCACGAGATCACGTCGTTAATGCTTCTTCTATTTTTGTTACAGATACCAACGTAACCTCCTCCTCGTGGTCTCGATTGTCAGCGATGGTTCGACACGAGCGATGTGATATTAGCGATAGAGGTTCATATAGACGATAACCGATTCGAATTCATCTAATACGCGTACAGAAGGAATCTGCATTTACATTTCAAGCTTACGAGGTAAATATTTTGTTTGTCTCTAAGGATTTCAAAGGAGCTGCTTTTGAGCAGCGTCACCTGCAGACCCTCCCGAACCACAATTTGCCGGACCACCTAAGGCTGATGATGAATATGAAGCAAGATGCAGCAGTTAACGTAGACCATGATTCGATCGCGGGTGGGAGAAATTCCATGAGGGGCGCTTAAGTAATCAAGAAGTCCTCGATGGTCTAGTGGTTATGATTTCCGCTTGTCACGCGGGAGACCGGGGTTCGATTCCCCGTCGGGGAGTTATTTTTGCTCTATCTAGATCTACTCTATCTTCTTCTCCCCAAGAGATCCGACGTCTTGAAAATCATCAGTCCGTATTCTTATTTGCATATTTTTATATCAATAAATAGTCACGGACCCTTGTGTTGTTCAGTGATTATCATCTATGAGAAAAGTGAAAATTCGCTTTTCAAGCAGAGAACCCGAAAATAATATCAAACCATCCCATATGGTGTAGTGGCTAACATCGCCGTCTTTCACACGGCAGCCGGGGGTTCGATTCCCCCTATGGGAGTAGCAAAATTTTGAATTCCTTTCTTCCACCACCATCCTTTTTATAATGTCCTCCATAACGGCCTCGTAGTTTTGGAGACCTCTTCATTTTTATTAGTTGCAGTTCCTGTGTGATTTTCCCCCCTACTTGCTTTCTATTCCTTTTGTTTTAAAAAATATTAATACTTAAAAACTTGCATGGGCGTGTCCCTATTAACAACTTGCTTTCAAATAATGTTCTCGCACTGCTCCCGCCCTCAGGTGGTCTCTGAAGCCGCAACACGAGGCTGCCGTGGCTCGGGATCTGAATTAGCATAGCAGCCAGCTATGGGGGTATTGCTCTCACTCCAGTCGAACTGCTGCCATTCTATGACTTTGAGCGGCCGCGTAGCCAACCTTTTATCAACTTGTCTTGCAAGCGTAAACATGGTAGGAAAATCTCGAACTTGTATTATTTGGGTATTCAATCTATCTGCTTCCACGGACAGCACTCATTCTGCTCATTCTTGTTGACAACGGTGGTCAATTCCCTTCAGAGAGTGGTATTGTTGGCATCCAGTGTTCTCATCATGCACTAGCTCTTCCAGTCTGTTAACAGGACTTGACGAGGGTATAGAACTGCAAAACATGAAAAAGGATAGCGTTATGAAATACATTAAAGAGAGATATTCATACACTCGTAATCGGAATTTCATGAACTGACCTCAGTTTCGTTTCCCAGCGGACTTCTTCGCTTTGCGCTTTTCAGCCGGGTCAACCAGCCCATCTCCCCTCATCCATGCTAGACCCTTCCTGATTCCGCGCCCCTGCACTGCAGACGGCTTACCCTCGAGGATCGACCCTATAATGGCCCAAGACAGGACGAACAGCCACAGCTCGCCTCCTTTCCGGCCGCGCCACAGCCCACGCTTCACCCCTGCCTTCCACGCAGAATACAGGGCCATGCGGAAGAAGTACAGAAAATGGCCGCGGCTGTCGCCAAGGAATGCAAAGGGCATACCTGCAATCGCGCCGCTGAGAAAGAAGCGCTTTGTAGGGAGGACACGACGCGGCAAGAGGGAGTTTAAGAGGCAGACACTTCCCCATGTCGAACCGACAGCGGTTGAAAGCACAGCAGTCATACTTATGATGCGTTTAGAAAGAGCATTCACTGAAGAAATAGGGTGGGCAAGGAGACTCTTATACTTCAACAGTGAGAACGCCAGGGTCACCGTGGTCAGAAGACGAGCAAGCGGCGGAACAGAGAGAAGGATGTGATGGAGGAAAGCTGTGCTGCAGCTCGGTGTACTCGGATGTAGAAGAGCGCACGAAAGAGCCGTTATCGATGGGTGGGCGGGCGACGTAATCGGTGAGATCGACTTCACGGCGTTCGGGAGTGTATTTGGGTTCGTAGGATGTAGAATAGGCGAGACGAACGGTCTGTTTATATCCGATCAGCTTTGCAATGCACAGTTGCGGGAATAGAAACATACGGCCATTTCAAGTCGGCAATAGCTTTGAGCGAGTCGACTATTTCATAACCATCCGGCCAGTGTAGTTCAGCTGGAAAGCCAGCAGGTCGGTTCTGTATGTAACTCGGGGACAGCTTGAATATAGCGTTTCCAAGCCACTTTCCTCGTCAGCATAGACCTTGAAAGCTCAACGGAGAGTTTCCTCGAACCTTCGGTGTCGTCTCCCGATCAAAGACAAAGGCATGGAACAGCTGTGCACAAGAGACTGGCATCAACAGCCAGCTGCCCAACCACCGTGGCCGCTTGTCGAGCCACCCCTTCTCGTCTAGAACATTGTACAAAAACTCCACGCTCTTTGCGGCAGTATATATCGCAAGCGTTATCCGCAACTGACTCTCCGGATAAACACCCAGCGCGAATCCTGCAATGCTGGCCCCAACAGCGGGGGCATAGCGAGACATCAGAGCCTTTGAGATTCGGGGGTTTCGCTCGCAGAACGGCCGTGCGTCGTCAGTCCGAAGATTCGCCCGCAATCGAACCAAGAAACGATACAGTAGACGATGGAGGAGAAGGACGAGCGACAGCGCGAGTGATAGTCGAAACTTCGGAGAGCGGAGAAGAGGAACGCGAGGCTTGATTCTGCGTATAAAACCAGACGTCAGTTATGACCGATCAGTCCTGAATGTTTCTTTTCACGGCTCACTATTGAGCAGGAAACTCACTTTGTCGAATGTCCCCTTATCCTCTCGATGATCAGATCGGCCAGCTTCAACCCCACCCCAGTCGCCAGGAAAACCCGCAACGAAGCTCTGATCGCTGCTTCATTGTATCTATTTTTCGAATAGACGATCGCATCGAATTTTGACGGAGTCGGGAGACGGTCCCGGACAGCAGATGGAGAACGCTTGACGACGTATTCGTGGAGTAGCTTGTACTCTCTCGCGCTTAGAGAAATGCGGAGCGCGTTGCGGATGACAGGGTGGACCCCCGGGTCTGGAGATCCGGGGGAGGACCCGGACTGGGCTGCAGACGACATGGTCGTCAATATATGTCGTGGAGGAGATGATGAAGTGGGCAGTGGTAGACAGCTCACCGCCGCATCGTGGGGAGGCTGAGTCGACGGGGGCAGGTCTGTTGCGGTCTTTGGCCTCGTGCATAGGGTGAAGTCATAACTCGACCTCGGCACAACATCTAACTAACGGGCGACATCCCCGCCAAGAAGCTCACTATATCACATGCCTCGTAGAGAAAGCTTACATACACAGCTATTTGTGCAAAGACCCTTGAATTCAATATTATATAAACTGCTAAAAAACACGTCCTATTCACAGAAATCATAACCTACAGGTCATTACAATCGACAGCCATACCATCTGCTCGGTGGAGACGGCGTCGAGCATTCGACAAACAAAGCATCTACCCTCTCGCGAAATGTCGTGCAAGCGCGGGACAAACACGAATTCTGTAACATGAGAAAAAAAAAAGAAAACAGAAAAAGAGGGAAAAAACCAAAACGACAAATGTCATGCTTCCTTCCAAAAACACATAACAAGTTGTGTAGTAATGCAAAAGGGCGAAAATTCACAAAACGGATGGAATACACGATCAATGCAATTGCTCTGCGCTATATGAAATCCCTAAAATCCTGCCCTGCGCCATAAAATTCCTGCTAGAATAAATAATCACCAGAAACTGCACCATCCAATCCAGTGTTGACAGATATTCTCCACGCTCGTTGCCTGCGCGAGAAGCTTGTCAACTTGATCGCTCACGTTGAGCTCTTCGTGCGGCTTAAAGTCTCTTCCTGTAAGCTTTTCCTTGACTCTGGCAAGCACCTGCAAAGCTCGAGCGTTCTGGGCCTCGCGACCCTCGTTTGGAACCCCTTGTTGAGCATCGAGAATGCCTCCTTCTAGGATAGAAGGCCGGCGGGGGCGAGAGAAGTTGCCCGGCTGAACGCCCTGTCCCAGATTCATATCTTCTATCACAGACTGCCGACGATCCACCGGGAATGATGGGCGATCCGGCGACTCACGCGTTCCCAGGCGCCAGTTGATCAAAGGATCATGAATGAACTGAGAAATGATGTCAGTTTCCCTGTCTACTTTCCTCAGTAGCGGATACAACTTACCGCTTCGAGAACGGCCATTAGCGAGTCCTTGTTCTCCCTGATAACGCGCATAACAGCTTCACAGGTAATACGATAGCTGCCCTCAATGTTGCTAACTTCCATTGCGAAAGTCAACATACGGGTCAAGCGGAAAGGAACCCTCTCAGGGTATTTCTCGCGATGCATGGCAATCTCAAAACAGTCACCAAAGTCGATGTGAACAATCTTTCCAGTGATGCGGTCGAGAAGCAGGTTCGAAGGATGACGATCACCCAGCCCGAGGATATACCCGACCATGGACATCACGCCTAGGGATCTCGTGTAATTTGTCCGGCGCTCAAGCCACGCCTCGGAGCTCTTACTCTTGAGCCAAAGAACACGGTACAGGTCCTTTCCTGTAGTGTTATCCATAGCATACCCGAAAACTTCCACCTTCTGCATAAGCGTAAGATTGTCATAATCTGGGGCCATTTGAAGCATGATACGGTGCTCGATGTTCAGCAAAATGCGGCGGCTTTCTCGGTACTCCTTAATCAGCGCATGCAAGGTGTCGCTGTTGGAGACCCAACCTAAGAGACCGGAATTCTGCGACAACGGAATGGCGGGGAACCGTTGGACGGAGAGATGACGCTTGAAGCTCTCGCTGTCGTTGTCGAGGAGTGTATTTACAAGGCCAAACAACTGCATGACTCTCTCGTCTTGTCTGATATCCTCATGACCCTTTAGAGCATACATGTAGGAGTTTCCGTCGCTGCCCTTTAGTGTCATTCTTCTTGGACGCTTCTTGGTCTGGAGCACGTGCAGAATGGGATCGAAGCTCATAATCCTGATCACCGGCTTGCCGCTCTGATAAGTTCCTGGAACAGCTAAATCGAGGTTCACGGCGTCCTTGAGTCTCGGGGAGACATATTTCAGGTCAAGAGTCGACAGTTGCGGAAGTTGTCGAGCAATCTTCCGGAAGACAGTGTAATATAGATCCCAAGCTTGGTTTAAGTCCCCTATCTCCTCGGTCTCACGATACAAGAGGCAGTAGTGCTTCGCCTCGGCAAGATCACGACCAAAAGCTTGCGCGAAAGACACTTCCCTCAAAGTCTCAGCCCCCTTGTCGAGCAAGTCGTGCAGGGGAGCAAGAGTCGCAAACATTCCTTCCACATTGTGGTCACCGAAATAGAGTCGCGATGCCTCCTCCAAGCCCTCATGCCAAAGTTCATGCCACAGAACTGCAACTCGGATCAGCTCGTGACTGACGAGGTCGGCTTGCTCAACCAATTTTGCGCTGTGTTGCCGCATGCTCTCCATGATGTTACTGGCAGACTGTGACCGCCGCGCAACGTTTGACTTCATTGCAACGGTCAACGGATAAACCAGGGCTTGCGGGTGTGCCTTGCCTACTTCGGCAAGAAGGCGATGAACTGAAGTGCGCACCCGTATATTTGGTTGATTAATACGGGCAATTAGTTGCGGTGTCACTGCGAGCCATGTGTCAATGTTGACAGATGAGAATCCTTCTGTGACTACATTGTTGACGTCTTGGTCACCGCCGTGAGTGAACCATAGAGTAAGCAATCTTAGTGTGTCCTGCAGAGAAGAGGTCGAAGACAGTGAGATAGATCTGAAGAAACCGCGTATGGCAGGGATAACGTGTTCGGTAACAACGTGCGCGGGTACCATCGTTCCGTCCCGACCATGCTGTGTGGTCAAGGCTGTGACGACTTCAAAATTTGCCAGGGCCCAAGCATGCCAGGCTTTGTAAGAATCACGATTGTACTGGGTAGCAGCGGAATATGCATTAAGAACCTCGCGAACATGCTCAGGCTTCCAATCACCACGTTGAAGAGCCGTTTGCCATTCTCCTTGCTTGAGATAGCTTTTGGCAAGCAGTTTCCTGAATTTGTTGACATCTCCAATGCGCTGCCGCAACCGCACTACATCGGGGTGATTTGAATCCATAATCCCGTTGACTCCGTTAGTTCCATCATGGCCAGTATGCGCAGCCACAAGGGAATTAAACTTTGCAAAGTCCTCGGTAAGGCCAGCAGTGAATTCCTTCAGCATTTGCAGGGCTTCCCTTTGGCGCCCCGTAGCCCAATTGAACTTGAGACGAGCGTAAGTAACTTCTGGAGGTGTAAAAGTCTCACCATTCGCATCTTGGATAATGTTCTCAAGAGATGCAAGCGAACGCTCTGCCAGACCCATACGGTTTGACTTGCGACACAGATTGGCGAATTTGATCCACATGTCGAGATTCTCGCGGGGTGAAATGACTAGCGCCCTCACTTTGAGCATCCGCTGCCAAACCTCAACATTTTGTTGACATCCAAGAAGCCGCTTGTTCCAAGTCTGCCGCATTGCTTCTTGCTTCTCAGGGTCACCGACACTTCGCTTGTATGTGATGATCTCTTCAAGCTCGGCAAGCATTTGGACACGCACGACAACATCGTAAGCTCGGTTGTAAGACTCCCCGAGAAGAGCCGAAAGTTCGGTATCCAGACCGCTTCGTGCCTTCTCGATATACATAGCTGCCTCGTCAAACTGGTTGCGGTGCAGCGCTAGAATAGCGCCGAAGAAAGACCGATCGGGGGACTGTTCTTTCATCACTGAAAGGTAAGAATCCATCAATTCCCACTGTCCACGGCCCCAGGCTGCCGCTGCTGCAAGAGGAGCGATCTTCCTCCTATGCTCGAGTGATGCTTGATTCCATTTCTCCTGCGCGAGATCAGACAGCACCTTCCATTCACCAAGAGCATGCAGACACCGCATCTTGCCCATTGTAACCGCGAAGGAATCAGGGTCAATCTTCTCCCGACGCTTGTAAGCAGCAAGAGCTTCTTCCCAGCGTTGCAGCTTCTCAAACCATGTTTCCTTGAGCTCCACGTCACGGTAAGCCTGGGCTTTCCGGAGGATTCCAATAGCAGCATCAGTCTGCTGAAGTTGGTTATTGATGGTGATAAGAGCCTCAACAGCCCCAGAGTTCTGATCCTGCTCAAATTCTAGTTCCTTGTAATGTAAAGCTTTGGCAAAGGCGTGACATTTTCCAGCATATTTGCCCAGGGTCCGGATATCAATTGGCAGAGCTTTGTCGTCATGCTCCATGAATTCGGCAAGATTGAGGAGAATTTGGAGAATCTCTGGAGGAATGTTTGGAGACGTAAGTGCCTTCTCAATGGAGCGAACCAATTCCTCCTGGTACTGGTCATAAAGTTCGGTCCAACAGGAGACAAAGGCAGCATTGAAGAGATCCTTCGCAAGGGGCTGATAAATGCCGGCTAAGCTAGCACACGCTCGGAGTGCAGGAGAAGGTGACTCTTTCAGGAGCTCAACACTGAATCGCCGAATCCACTCCTGCCAATCCTCACGAGTGGACTTTTGAGATGCGTCCCACGCATTTTTAAGATGCTGTTGGTTGACAAGCATCTTCTTTTGCCCAATATCTGCGTAGTTTGCGTCATCTGGTAGAGTGCCATAGTTATCTTCAGGATTCAGATCCTGCGGAAGAGTGTCTCCTTTTTGCAACTTCGTCACTAGGATTTGGTAGTTGAGGTGGCTAAACTGCTGCTGTTTGAGGACCTAAGAACAAGTTAGCCAACGGAATAGGGGGGAAAAATACTTGCAGTCCCACCTTGTTAATAAGTTGTATGTAGTGACTAAAGTCCTGTCCAAGCTGGAAAATAAGAGCACAAATGCAATCCATAGCAGTTTGCCGCAAGGTACGGTCACCGCTTGCAACAACCCGAGCTAGGGAATGGATCATCAGGGACGCGAAGTCAGAAACATTGACCTGGCGAGACAATTTTGCCAGGGTTTCTATCGCTGATTTCCGGATTCCTGGAGGATTTTGAGGCTTATCAAAGAGGCGTACAATTGATGGGACGATGAGGTGCATGTACTCTTCTCCACTTGATCCAAATACAAGGAAAGTGTGAAGGATCCTCTCGGATGGCTGGCGGCGGGGTGTGTTATCCTTCTCGAGTGTGTCGAGCATCAAGGGGATAAGGCCAGCCAGGAACTTCTTGAATTCACCCTCCAATGATCTGGAAATGGCTTCAATAAGGGAAAGTATGGTGGCTTGCACCTGATATGATGAATCCCAGAACTCCCGAATGACTTCGATGATTTCTGGAAGAAATGCACGAATGTGCTGCCTCACAATATTGACTAAAATTGCCAGCTGGTTGAAATACGATTCTAGGCGGCTGACAGGGGAGTTCCTAATGACAGATAAAAAGCCAGGGATGATCTGTCCCAAGAAAGGCACACATTTCAGACCCAAGGTCTTGAAGATGGTCACGATCGCATCGATGACTGCCGAATGATATTGAGATAGAGAACTCTCCCGCAATATGTTCTGCATCAGTGTGTTAATGACCACTGTCGGGTAGTATTCCTCGTTCGAGGGAGTGAGCCCTTGCATAATAAGTGAAACATCAGACACCGTCTGCACTTCATTGATATGGTGAATATCTGGCGCTGATTCGCTTATTTGCTGGTATTTGTAGGGGTCTAGAGCACCAAGAGTGCCTAGCAACTTGATTGTCTCCTTTCGCAGAGACCCAGTTTGTTCAGTCTTTATAATATTGATGAGCACACCAAGGAGCTGAGGGTATTCGATATATGGATCGATAACGTATCCAGAATTGCTTGCTAGCTGGCCAAGTGTCCGAAGAGCCGCTTCTCGTTTTTGGGGTGAAGACAAGTCTTGGAGCGAATCCAAGATGATGGGCATGAGCTGAGGTAGATATTGTTTCATTTCAGCACCTCCCACATTTGCAATCTCCCCAATAGCTTTCATAGTGGTTGCGGAGACACTGGCGTTGGGATCCGTCGTCTTCGGTAGCAGCGACGTGACCATAGGATCGACATACGACCTAATAAGCTTCGTCGCATTAGAAACAAAAAGACTGATAAGTTGAGCGCTTTCTTCCTTCTGGCGAGCTGTGCTTGCGAATCCGAGACCGGTCAACAGATTAACCAACAGCTTCCGCAATGGTGGAAAGACGTAAGCTGGGTTGACGCTTGACAAACGGCCGATGATGCTGATGGCAGCTTCCCTGACGGCAAATACCTCGTCGTTGACTGCCAGGAAGAGACAGCGGATATTTTCAGGCTTAGCAAGATGGCGATCAAATTTACGGTCCAGTGACCACAGGACGGTGCGTCGAATTTCTGGTTCCGGGTCACCGACGCCAACCGTCAATAGTTTGTCGATAACCTCACCGACGACCTGTATCGAATGACTGCTTGTTTGGTTTATAATTGGATCATGCACAAACAATTGGCAGCATGTCAATGCGGAAGCCTTTCGGATTTCAGGATTGTCACTTTCGACATATTTGATCGCAACATCACGCACGAACTCATTCAGTATGTGCCCGGAAAAATCGAAGCTTCCGAGCGTGTGCAAAGCAAGAACAATCTCTGCGTCGGTATGAAGTTCTTGAGGTGAGAAATCCTTAGCAAAGGAAGGCATTGGAGGGAGTCTGTTCTCCGGACATCCAAGGGGTCGGAATGGTGTCCCGCAGAGTATTATACTCAGCATATCAAGCAGCTTCTCTTGGATCGTGGCTTTGATTGGAGGTATGTAATGAGCCATGTCGACAAGAGCCTGTGTAAGTGACTCGCTCAAGCCACAGGCGAATATCGGATCAAGCAGTGCTTCCATGTACTTGCTGAGCGTCTGCCCTACTGCCAATGACAGCATACTGATACATTCAAACATAGGTCCTTCATTGACAGCAGCTCTATTGCGCCTATACAACACTTAGTAGACATCGACACAAAGACAACCGGGGTCAACTGACGCTTTCATAGCGAGTCCCTCTCTGATGTAGACAATAATCCCATCCAGGAATTGTCCAATTGCAGGGCCGACTGCATTTGCAATCTTCCCAATCGCAATGAATGCTGCATTGCGCTCTTTGTCCCGCTTAAGCTGTGCTTGAAGGTATATCATGAATCTGTGAAGATAATTGTTCGTAAAATCCATAGGAGCATAAGAAGCGAGAATGGGGATCGTAAGGACGACCTGGGTCCGAATCTTGGGGTCACGGTGATCTTTGAGACGGAGGACAATCTCACAGGCGTTTCTGTAATGTTCGTTCATGAACATCGCACCCTTAAGAAGCAGCTCTTTCAGTATGAGTAGCGAGCCATGTATCCAGTCCACGTTATTGGATTTTAGGCCCTGCAGCGCTTCCTCATAGATCCGTGCAAACCACAGCTGACGGACTTGTATATCACGGGCTGCTATTATTTCAAAGCATTCACTAACTGCCTCAGCGGAGGTCTCACGGATGAGTACTTTTGGATCTCGAAGAGCAACCCAGATGAGCTCGAAGATCTGAGGCACGAAGCCGTAGAGCAGCGTGGGCGAGCCTTTCGCAAGCTCCCGGATGATAAGCACAGCAGCAAAGCGTCTGCTTTCCTGTCTCTCTGATTGAAGCCATTCTAGTGCTGATTGTATTTCGCTCTCCACCAACTCTGCTGTCAGAGCCCCGCCTGGCTTGGCCAAACGCCCAAGTGACCGAGCGGCATATACCAAGACTGCATTGTCGTTGCTGCGGAGGGCGCTTCGTAGGTAGCTGGCAAACCGCGTAGTTTTCTGGGCTGCATCAACTCCGTCGAAATCGATTAGCCGGTCAAGTGCAAGAAGACCACCAATTTTCTCATTCGAGTCGCTGCCCGTGACCACCAGCTGTGCGATGCGCTGGCTAACCGCATTGTAAAACTCGAGAAACTTTTCTTGAGGCCATTCTGCATAGATAAAAGCCATCAGTGTCAATTCCTTTCATGTTTCAGCTCTTGGGCAAATACCTCTTGAGACTGTGATGACATTGTTGTAGAGCTCATATGCAGCGCGCACGCGGTGCTCCTCATTCTTGGATTTCAGCTCTGAGAAGAGCCTCTGGGTGATGTCCGTAACCGGACCTGCTTGCGCCATATTTGTAGATCACTCCCCAGAGCGGACATCTGAAGTCTATCTCCAGGGACATGTGAACAGAAGTTCGGTGGCCATATGGAGCCCAAGTGATAGCCAAGGTGATGTGTGAAGTCGAGATCATGCGCGGTCACGCACGCACGCACGGGCACGCACGGGCCACATCGGTGCCCGCCTGGGGCACACATATGGAGTATCTATGGATCACCGAGGCCGAGGTGATACCTGGTGGCTGCCTCCGACAAGACTCGAAGTTTGATGATGAATTCCTATTCGAATGGCGCAGAATATAAGAACAGCCTGAGGCTTAACGTGATTTCCTTTTTAGTGCTGAGCATTTCCAAGATCAGATGTTCAGCAAACGCACTGTCCTAATTATCTTACATCTAAACAAAGCACTCTAAAGAGCATGGCACATACCTAACATATGTAGGCACTAACCTAGGCCTGAAACTTGGCTTTGTGCACTGTGCTTCTCATTTGATCTTCGACCCCACGTTTAGGAAACATTTTGGGACATAGGTACCACTAGTCATCCTGAAACAGAAGTCTTGTAGACCAACCTACGAATGGCTCTCCATCCAGAAGTGGCATCACATAGCTGCATTTCGCATCTCAAGTCACGCTGACTTTAAATGGATTTCAAAGTTGGTTTGCGATTACTCGTTAAATATAGATATATATAATTCCGATTCTATAGTCACATGCTTCGAAACTAGAGAGACCACGGGCACGAGTCGTTGTTCGGTTCCCCTTTGAGCTCACAGTAGCTTGATCGCCATTACTTACCTAGGCAATTCTTACGGATACGTGGTTACTGTAGCCTTGGTCGAGATTTCGTTATCTCTTCTCTAGAAATGCGACGGAGGGCATAAGTCTCCGTAAATAAAAGCGGGACTCGGAATGACTGAAGTCATGGGTGAGTCTTGGAGTGCTTTCTCATTTTGTGGATTATCTAAGTTGGAAGAATAGGAAAATCTATAATAAAATGCTTACAGATTGGGTTCAGAATCAATTTCTAAGCCCTTTTTCAGGCCAAGTAACTCGTAAGCTATCGAGATGCCTCTGGCATTCCATCTAAAGCGTTGAGGTTCTTTGAGAGAATACATTGGCAACAGATCTACTCGATCATAGTCAATCCGGAACTCTTTGAATACATAATATGTCTTTCGTAGCTCTCCACTGGCCTGTTCACTATTCCATACATTATTGAAGTAAACGCATCTATTTCGGAACCTCAGTACTGCTTCAAGCTGCTAATGAAGGGGATAAATATGCGCACGAATTATATTAAGGTGACGGCGATATCCGCTTGCTCACTATACAATGCGAGGTACGCTCATATATTCTCAAGTATCGTTTACCCCAGCAAGCGACGTTCAGTGTCTGCACGCATTATTTTTATGTATCAGATGAGCATAGTTGACAACGATAATAGACCCCATAAAACGGATGATACTACGTCAAGTCTGTAGAGGTTGTAGCAATCTGATATCTCGATAAACGGTTTACAAAGCACGGATGGCACATCGAAGTCAAATATCAGTTACTGTAAAGCAAGCGAGTATGCCGAGACCAGCGCGGGGTTTAGAATCTTATCCACCCCTCATTCACCCCACCGATGGCGAGCTTGTCGTATTATCGGCTCAAGATTTTGTACATCAGCTAAAGCAGCTCAGGACCAGATGACTCATTAATTTATTTGCCATTGATGTTCGTTCTTTGATTCGCGTGGTCCTCCCACTCTGCTTTCCGTGGATAATTGCGCACTTTAACCGGTGCTTATCCGAGTTCCTGGGATGTGGTACCCGATGGTTAGTTACGAGAAACTCTCAACCCATGTAGAAAGCTTCGAAAGTAGGTATTCCATAGCTTGAACTGTAAAACGTGTAGAACTCTTGTCGGAGTTAAGAACTATATACTCCATAAAATCCGTCGGGTTATCGGCAAACTCCGTGGATAGAAGTGCTTCGTCCAGGGATAACCGCTGTAGTGCCATGTTAATGGCTGAGGAGAAAGGTGGACCCTGGTCGCGAAAGAAAGGCTAAAGTTTGGTTTTCGGGTTACTTACAAATCAGTGTATAGAATCTCAGACCATAAAGACAGACCACGGACCCCTCCCCGCAACCTTGCCACGCGACTCCTGGATCAAGGTTCTCTTGGTAAATCATATGCCAAGCGGCTTTTGAATTCGCAATCAATATCAAGATGGTTAAGGTGCTGTTGACTGGTATGGCTTCTTTAAGATTCGTAAAAACCTATTGAGTAAAACTAACGACTTGCCTAGGAGGTAGCGGCTTTATTGCCGCCCATGTCCTCGATGTCTTGCTGGAACATGGGTAGTTTCACTCAATCCTTCTCCGTATTCGCAGCTAACAGATATCATAGTTTCGAAGTTGTCACGACTGTTCGGTCCGAGGAGAAGGGCCGTAGGATCCTTGACGCTCATCCAAACACCCCGAAAGAGAAGCTTTCTTACGTTATTGTAGAAGACATTGCCAAGGAAGGGGCATTTGACGAGGTTAGTTTGTCGGAAGCGATTTGAACCCCAGTTTCTGTGAGAGATGTATCGCACAAATTACTCTCATTTCTGCTGGAGATCCCTCTCTCCTTCGATGGCTATGAAATTTCTTGGAAAAATATGATTCCTTTTCCTCGGTTGCACTGATGATTTTGCTTACACTCGATAGGCCGTCAAATCTGATCCACCTTTCGAGTTTGTGATTCACACCGCGTCACCGTTCCACTTTAATGTCCAGGATCCTGTGAAGGATTTCCTTGATCCTGCCATCAAGGGCACAACCGGCATTCTCAAGGCGATTAAGGCTTATGCGCCCACTGTGAAGAGAGTCGTAGTTACCTCTTCCTTTGCTGCGATCATTAACACCAAAAATCATGCAGATGTATACAGTGAGCGACTATGGAACCCGATCACCTGGGAAGAAGCTCAAGATCCTGCCCAGGTGTACCGGGGCAGTAAGGTGAGACGTTCTTATGCCTATATCATTTCTGTTGTCATTCTGACTTGTCAATTTCAGACATTCGCGGAGAAATCAGCTTGGGAGTTTGTAGAGAAGGAAAAGCCTGGATTCGATTTGGTCACAATCAACCCACCTCTTGTTTTGGGCCCAATCGTGCATTACCTGAATTCGCTCGAAGCTATCAACACGTCCAACGCACGAGTGAGGGATCTGATCCAGGGCAAGTCGAAGGAGAAGCTGCCTCCTACCGTTACCTACCTCTGGGTAGATGTCCGGGATGTCGCTCTGGCTCATGTAAGAGCCATTGAGGTTCCAGAAGCAGGAGGGCAAAGATTCTTTGTGACGGCCGGCCACTACACAAACAAGCAGACCGCAGAAATAATCCGAGAAGCCTATCCGGAATTGGAATCAAAACTACCCCCGAAGGACGCTCCCGATGACCTTCCGGCCAACGTGTACGGCTATGATAACAAGAAATCCATTGAAGTGCTGGGTCTAAAGTATCGGTCGCTGAAGGATTCCGTCGTGGATACAGTGAAGTCTCTCTTGGCCGTGGGGGCTTAAAGACACGGGAAATATGCTGTCAATAGATAGGATTACGTATAGAAATAGCTCTGAGTGTCAAATAGAACAATGAACATGAATCTCGTAAAAATATCCAAAAACAATAATTGATCTCACGTCGACGAAGATTTCCTGTGGTTGTTAGTTTCGTACCGCCCGTGGGAGGGACAAACTTCGTGAAATGGATTTGTGGTGTCCCGTATCCCGGGTTCCGGACTTGGCGTTCGGATATCTTCAGTCGACTTTTTCGCGACACATCTCCGGCCCCTAGGAGGTATTCTGGGGATACCGCAGATTTGTTCTATGCACAATGGCGGCCGCCAGGCTATCGCCTACGGCGAATCTGCTACGGAAATCTCGCCTGTTTTCTCTCCCACCTGCGTTGTCGCCTCCCCAGGAACCGGCAACCTCCAAGACTGTGTTCGAGTCCGACACCGCGACCCTCCCTTATCCTATTCGGGCTTCCATTATAACTCCAGCTAAATCGCTAGCTAGAGGGGATTGGGGGCTGAAACGACCTCTTCCTGCAAAGTCTACCACGGACAAGTCTTCTAGGCCCGTTGTTCGAGTCAAGGCGATTGACACTTTCGAACATGTCACCGACTTCGAGTCCGCCGCGGATCATACGGTGACTTTGGAGAAGTTTCAGGAGCTGCACATGCCTATGTCTCTTCCCGCCAAAGTCAATTATGCAACCAGCATTATTCCGAGTCACAAGAGCCCTTTTGAAACGCTTGTCGATAATACCGAAACTAGCAAGGGCCTGGAGGAGCCAGGGGCCAAACAGTTCAGACACTCGGGCCCGTGGCTTGCTGGACAGACGGAGTCTGAATTCAAAGCTTACTTGGAGAGAGTCCGTCGCAGAAAGCCAGAGCTTCTACAAAAGCTTCGAGAGCAACTTGTTGAGAAACGAACTGCCGAACGGAGGAAGCGAGCTCGAGACAATGGCGAGGATCTCGAGGGTCTCGATAAGCCTATTGAGGTTACCGATGAAGAGTTCCAGAACTACATCAAGTCTCTGCGAGCAGACCCATCTGCTTTGGGCCCTGTCGTCTTCAAACTCCTGGACCTTCCTTCGCCGCCAGCGGTACCTAACGACCGGATAGGTCTAACACAGTTCTCTCCTCCCGGAACTAACTTATCCGCTTCGGAATATGCACACTCTGGTCCTCCAAAGACTCATCCATCAGCGGGTCTGTCATACATTCGTACCCATGCCATACTATACAATCATCCTCAATTTGGCCCTCAGGCGTACCAGCGCCCTGTTCAGGCGCGTATCCTGCGGCCGAAGGGAAGATTCAAGGGAAAGATGTCCAAGGCAATTGCGGGTGTTGGCGGTATTGCAGTGGAGGATCTGAATGCCATGACTTTTGTTGACCAGGCTGGGGTACCAGGTCTGGCGTACTTCGATGCATCGATCCCCGGCGGTGCCAAGTACTGGGTTACACCGATCAGAGCTTCTGTTGACTCTGAGGGTAGAATCTCACTGGCTTCATACCGTGCGAGTGCTTCAGCGAAGGCTCCATACGGCATTGAGGAATATAAGAAACCCAGCGTGACCAATGTTTCTGATGTGGTTCGCGGTGACCAGAGGATTGTCCCGCGCCTGGATAAGCTTTCACCAAGGCAGCCCCGTTTCAACGACTCTGCGGATCTTCAGACAAGGCAGCCTCAAAGAGGGACTGAGGACATTGCCAGGAACCTCATGAGAACGCTCAGTTCATCATAATGGGTCGAAGGTAAAATACTTCATGTGTTAAGTGATGAGATTTGTGCGATGGAAAGGCATAGTTGGCTGTATGTACAATAGGTGGCAAATGTGAAGCTGCTCCTACTACAGTTTCTTGATTTGGTAGTTATTATGAAACATAAATTGGATGCACATCTCCCATGGCATAAATATCTTGTTAAGCAACTGGTATTATTTTCCTACCGTCTACATTCAACAGACGGAGTAATGCCTCACGTATTTCACGTGACGCCCACGAGAGCAGCTTTGCACGTGACTAGGGCAACGGAGAACACCCACACAAACGATAAGCGAGAGCGGCACAACTGCGAACGAGATATAACCATCATCGCCGAACGAATCTTTTCGACTCCCAGCCAGCAACAACCGCCAAAATGGGTCGCGTCAGGACTAAGGTAAGCCGCAATTCATCCGAAACAGATCGTCAAGAAGCAAAAAGGGCAATCATAATTTGCTAACGTGTCAATTTGCGCATAGACCGTCAAGAAGTCGGCGAAGGTCATCATCGAGCGTTACTACCCGAAGCTCACGCTCGACTTCGAGACCAACAAGCGTATCTGCGATGAGATCGCTATCATCCCCTCGAAGCGGCTTCGCAACAAGGTTAGCAAGATTCGACTTGGAGTGGAAACCTGTCTGTCGACGAATTCATGCTGATATGGGCTTTCTTTTTTGCGCACAGATCGCTGGCTACACCACGCACCTGATGAAGCGTATCCAGCGTGGTCCCGTTCGCGGTATCTCCTTCAAGCTGCAGGAGGAGGAGCGTGAGCGTAAGGATCAGTACGTTCCGGAGATCTCGGCTCTCGATGTCTCCCAGACCGAGTCCGGACAGCTGGATGTCGACAGCGACACCAAGGACCTTCTCAAGAGCCTGGGCGTAAGTTTCCGTCCTTCAATTTTCCTTTTGGAGACCGTTTGGGGTGCCGTCTCGTCATAAATGGTCGGTGGCTGACATCTCTTCAATTCTCTAGTTCGACTCTCTCAAGGTCAACGTTGTCCCTGTCACTCAGCAGCAGGTGCAGGAGCGCCCCAGACGCTACCGTTAAACCTAGTGATATGAGTTTCAAGGAAATAAAAAGCTGTGCACTTGTCGGGCGTCTTTTCATGTCGATGATGGCTTCCTCGTCACGTGCTGGCTGCTTGTCAGCTAATGTAGCTTAGAACGGACTACAGTCCATGGACCAGGAATGAAAAATGATTCCCAAAGGTCAAGGTGTCGCCGATTCTCCTGATGGGGATAGGCTTGATCGCCAAAATACGTCCCTCTCTCTCTTGCTACATGTGCCAATGACTTACGTGCCACGGCCTTGAGATTTCCATAAGGATATTCCGGGTATTGGGTGAGATTCTTGACATGGCGTGAGATGTTTTTCCGTAGAAGAGAACTTCTCATTACGTGTTAGAATCAATGACGCAAATGAGTAGACTCTAGTAGCCCGGGGTATCATCCTCTAAACGCCTGTAAAATGACTTTTGGACGCTGCGGACAGCTCAGAGATGATCGAGTATGTCGTCGTCGTCATCATCATCATCGTCATCCTCAACGCCGCGGGCGGTATGCCGCTCTTTGGGAATATATCCTTCAATGGAGCCTCCATTACGGTCTTCTGGACGGAGAGTCGGTGCTGTCACATGTGTGCTAGGAGAATTATCCTTCTCCACAATCTGCACGTCAACCCTCCCGGCCTGAAAGGCAGGGTGAGAGTCGCCTCTCTCGAGAGCCAACTGTCTCGAGCTGTTGTTGGAATCTCCCATAACTAGGCCATCCATCTTATCCCCCATTTCAGCGGATTCGTTCCCTCCATCGATGTCCAGTCTGCGCATCCCATCGGTCACCTCCCGGACCGTTGTCGAACCCGCTTCCTTGCCCTTGCCATTCCCTTTACCGCCCGCCTTCTTCATCGCCCTCGCCTCCTCCAGCAGCAAGATGTTTTTCCCGCGCGTGTCGTCCGCACGTCTCTCCCAGACCGGGTCCTCAGCCAGCTGCACACGTACGTACATGGCGCGCTCCGCACACTCCTCCGAGCACCACATCTCCAGCTTCTCCCTAGGCACGACCTTCATCTCGCGCCCGCGCCCGCCGGGCCCGCTCCCCTTTGCGCCCCACAGAATGCGGTACTTGGCTTTGGGATCTTCCTTGCGGTGCTCACGCGGGCAGAGCGCGTACCCGCATAGACCTTCGATATTGCGTTCCAGAATCAGGTTGTCGTAGTCGGAGGGTTGAAAGGGGACGATGGCAGATTTGAAGGCCTCAGCATCGCTGGGGGAGGGGCAAGCGGGGTCCGCGGTGGGCGAGGAGGGGAACGATGTCAGCTCGAGGATCCGGTTAAGGATCAGAGCTTCTGCATCCTTTTGGGCCTGGATCCGGTGCGCGTGGTGCATAGCAATTGCCAGATGGCGCGGGTCTGGACCGGGTTTCTTCTGAGGAGTCTCTTTCTTCTGCCGCTGTTGCGGTCGCTGTCCCGGAGGTGCTGATGTTTGTCCGGGCTCGGACGCGAGGGAGCTCGAGGCGGCATGGGTAGCAGGGATGGAGGTTTTGAGTACAGATTTCGGAGGTGCTGGTGTGCTGGCCATGGCAATACGATCGAGAGATCTCTTTCTCGACTGGGTCTGGCCTGAAGTGATGGCAGAGGAAGCGATGGCGCGCTAGTTGAGCAACAGGCGGGCGGACGGGAACACGGAGCACACGACGCAAAGATCAGAGCACAGCGGGGTTCAGCGCGTGGTCAGCGCGCCGTGAGCGAGAAACGATCGCTGCTTCAGAGGAGCGGACGACACGAAGGCTCCATGAGTCGGAGGACGATGGTGGCGGGGGCAGCTCGGACAGCGGCAGAGGAAACACTACTAGCCACGCCGGGGCCCGATCGTCGCGGCTCGCTGTCCAGCGAGGCCTGAGGCCCGCCGGCGTGACGGCCCCGATGCACTGCCGTCCTCCACCGTCCTCCTCCACCACATCCCCCCGTCGAGCGCAACCCAGCGTCGGGTCCCAGCCTCTCCTGTCCTTGTCCGTTCTTTCTGAGGCTGCTTTGCTCCTCGTGCTGCTGCTGATTCCCTCTTGAATCTAAGCCTTGCCCAAGGTGCGTGCCCGCCTACCCCAGCTCTGCCGCAAGTTGGATGCTTTGCGTTTGGGATATGCCCACTGACGTACGTCAGCAAGGCCGCCATTGACCCCCATACAAAGAGAGCTCCCTTTCAGCATCCAGGTCTTACTAGTTTCTGTGGACCAAGGGTGGGAGCATTGTTTCTTATTTGTCGTTTATTACGACCAAACTACTTCACTCCTCTGTCATCTTCCCTGCTGTCCTTCGTGAACCGCTCGCAAACCTTCCCGCGCCATTGTCCACATCCCGCTCTGCCAGATGTCCATCACGCCGTTCACAGTCAGGGCGGTCTTTGAGTACTCCTCAACCCATGAAGATGACCTCAATTTCCCAATCGGCCAAATCATAACGGTGACGGCGGAGGAGGATGAGGAGTGGTACTTCGGGGAATACACGGACGACTCGGGGGCCAAGAGAGAAGGCATATTCCCCAAAAACTTTGTCGAGAAATATGAACCGCCCGCTCCGCCCAGACCATCACGGCCGAGCAGAGTCAAGAAAGACACCGATGTCGTCCCTCCGCCCGAGCCTGCGGTCGAGGCGCCAGTTCCGGAGAGCAAGCCGGAGCCGGAGCCGGAGCCTGAGGTAGAGGCGGATTCTCAAGTAAACAAAGAGACAGTTTCGCATCTGGCTCAGTCTCCTCCGTCGGTTGCACATGTCTCTTCTCCTGAAGTGCCTGTCTCACCGCCGAAGCAGGAGCAAGCTCCGGCTCCTCCGCCTGCTCCTGCTGAGCCTGCGCCAAAGCCCGCTTCCAAACCCCCACCTCCAGCGGTTGCGGACAAGCCCACTGGAAGTTCCTTCAAAGACCGCATAGCTGCATTCAACAAGGCCTCTGCGCCGCCAATTGCTCCGTTCAAGCCTGGTGGGTTGAGCTCACAAAATTCCAACGCATTCATCAAGAAGCCGTTCGTTGCGCCACCTCCCAGCAAGGACGCCTACGTTCCGCCGCCTAGGGAGCCGCCTCCAAAGATCTACAGACGAGAAGAAGATCCGGAGTTTATGGATCGCGCCGGCCGTGAGCCTCCGGTATCAGAACACCGTCCTGCTGCGACCGAGGCGGCAGAAGAACAATCTGAGGATCAACCTAAGCCAACCAGCTTGAAGGAGAGGATTGCGATGCTTCAGAAGCAGCAACTTGAACAGGCCGCACGGCATGCGGAGGCACTGCAGAAGAAGGAGAAGCCGAAGAAACCACCGAAGAAGCGCGCGGAATCACACGAGCAGGCTCCCGTTCCAGCGGAGGGCGCGGAATTAGAAAGGACGGATACAACTGAAACTGCTAGAGACCACACTTCTGCGACCGCTGCCTCTCAACTCGCAAGCCCTCCACAACCATCTCGGGAACTCATGAGCGATACGAACGATGCTGACTATTCTGCCGCCGGGGATACCGAAGATGCGGAGACATCTACTGGCAAGGAAGAACTTGATGAGCGTCCAGCACGCAGCTCACGTTCGAAATCCAGTGCCCCCGCTGAACGCAGGGAAGAGGCCGAGGGCGAGGATGAAGAGGACGAAGAGACAGAGGGAGAAGAGGAAGAGGAAATCGATCCTGAAATAAAGCGAAGAATGGAGCTCCGCGAACGGATGGCGAAGATGAGCGGTGGGATGGGCATGATGGGAATGTTTGGTCCTCCTGGCGGCCTACCTGGCCTATCTGGTCTTGGGACTCGAAAGCCTAAAGCATCTGCGGACTCTGATAGGAAAACTTCTGGTGAATCTGAGAGGACTGCCCCCCAGATGCAGGCAGCACCGGTTCCTCTCATGGCTTTACCTGGGATGATCGCCAGGAAGCCCCCTGAGCAGATATCATCCACCAGGGAAGTGGAGAAAGAAGATGAGAAGGAAGCGCAACCTGCTCCTGTTACCCAACAACACTCCCCTGAAGAAGTCCCAGATGTCGAGGATGTAGTTCATGATGAGCCATCTCCACGGGCATCCACCGATAGAGCGCCACCGCCTCCTCCTCAAGGTGAGAATGCTCCTTTTCGTATATGTCTGAGTGTCACTTAATATTCTGACAACCGATTTTAAGAGCGCCCAGTCCCAGTGCCTCCCCCGGCAGAAACCCGACCTGTTCCGCCGCCTGTGCCATCTGAACAGCCTGCACCGGCTCCGCCTGTGCCAGAATGTGTGTAACGTCCCTTAAATTACGCGGCACATAAAAAAAGCTGACGTTGGGTCTAGCACGGCCTGTTCCTCCGCCATTGAAGTCTTCAGTATCTCCTAGTCCCGGAGAGGAGTCGGATGATGAGCTCTCAGCTCACGTCAGGAATATGTCGTTGGACACTGTGGCGGGTGCTCAAGCACCTGGTGCTCCGGCCGCAGCCGCACCTCCCGTCCCCGACCAGCAGGATGTCCAACGACCACCTCGTCGCTCATCCGTCTATGACACGACCTCTCCAAAGTCTCCAACTCTTCCCTCAGAAAAACGGTTCAGTCGTCCCCCTCCACCCCTACCCACGAGTCCGCCTTTGCCGCCGGCGTCGCAGGCAAGACCGCCTCCTCCGCCTCCACCTGGCTCTGCGAGCCGTCGGTCAACCATTGACAGCAGAACCAGCGTGGTTTCTCCAACCCGCAAAACTGGGGAAGATAGCGAAGAGGAAGTCACAGAGTATGATGGAGACTACGACACCGATATCGCCCCTGGGGCGAAGTACAAAGATGCATTGAAAGCTCATGGCCGAGATTCTAGCCTTGACGACGGCACCATCACGGATGATCCATCGCTACATTCTCCAAGAAGTCCGCCAGAAAACCGCCCACCACCTCCACCTCCAACCGCTCCAAGAGCAGTGCCTCCTCCTCCGGCAGAGCCACCTAGGAGAATGTCTGTGGATGCTCCAAGAGGCCCTCCTCCACCAATTCCTCCTCCAAAAGAGCAGTCTTTTGAGGAAGACGATGAGTACGATACATATCGCGACACTGCTTCTCAACATGGCGTTCCTCCTCTTCCTCCACCAAGTGGACCACGAGAGATACCGCCCACTGTCCAACCGCGTTCCGCTGAAAATGACGAGGATGACCTGTACGATGCCTCCCCAGTACAAACTCACTCGCAACCGCCACCACCTCCACCTGAAACTTTTGCGCCTCCACCTCCTCCAAGCCATGCTCCATCCTCACCGCCGCCCCCATCGCGGAGTCAGCGTGGATCCGTTGATTTCACGAGAAACCATCCCAGCCGGAGGTCTATGGATGTCGGCCGTCCTTCATCCTCTGACCAGGGATACATTGCAATGGATGTCGATCTCGGACGGGGAAGCATATGGTGGACACAACCAAATACTCCTCCACCTGTGTTCCAGAACCGGAAAGATCTCCTTTATGAGATCGAGGAATCCAGCACAACGAAGCGGGGTGGGAAAACAACAATAACTAAGGACGTTTATGTCCTCTTCATGGACTACTCGCAGACTGTCGTCACGGTGCAGTTCGATGCCAAGAATCCGGCGGACGCAACACTTGACCAGCGGCACGAACCCCCTCCCAACAAGCCCCGCCAGGACCAGCTCGAGAACGCCCACACCCAGTTCGGTACCCGCATCGCTGATGCCGTCAACGCTATCCAGAACACGACCGTTGGAGACGGCACTCCCCACGCTCTGATCCATCATCTCCTGTCCCCACTCTCCGACGCACTGCTCCCCGTCGGGACGCGCGCCTACGGTGCCCTCGTTTACGCCAACCTTGCCAATGCTTCGGTGCAGCAGAATGATGAGATCCGTGCCGGTGACATTGTCAGCTTCCGGAACGCGCGCTTCCAGGGTCACCGCGGCACCATGCACCAGAAGTACAACATGGAGGTCGGGAAACCGGACCACGTCGGCGTTGTGGTCGACTGGGACGGAACGAAGAAGAAGATCCGCGCGTGGGAACAGGGCCGGGAGAGCAAGAAGGTCAAGATGGAGAGCTTCAAGCTGGGAGATCTGAAGAGCGGAGAATGTAAAGTGTGGCGAGTTATGCCGAGGAGTTGGGTCGGTTGGGACAACGGGAACGAGTGAAAAGAAATTTACGATATGAAGCTCTCTCTCGATCTGCCATGTAAAAGTAGGATCATTCATGATGGGTGGGATTCCTGACACTTGTTTCTTTTTGGGAATCCCCCCCTCCCCAAACTACAGGCGAGGGAAGCAAACGGTGATGCGGTGATGACCCGGACTGGGCTGGACGGAGGTGGAGAATTGAAATGACATAAATAAATAATTAGTGACTGACTGACTGACTGTTTGATTGATTGATGATTCAGATGCTTTTCTCTTGCCTCGTCTTCCTCTTTTCGAGCTTATTCCAACTTCTCTAAATGACCATCACCTACCGCTACACTCCAATATGTATCTAACTTATTATTATTATTCTTATTACCGCCAGTTCACCACCTAGCCCTACCCCTTACCCCTCTACCCATCATATTCTGCTATTGTTATTGTTATCTAGTACTCATCCATGGATACATTCATATACATATACCATACATACATACATGCACGCATGCATATCCATAACTGATTATTATCATTCGTATCTCTCTGTCCATCTATCTAATATTCTACCTAGCTATCTAGGTAGTCAAGTCAATCGCGGTTAGTGACTAAGCTGTGATGATAACATGCATGTCCCTTCCAGGTTGGGTTTGATCAATGCATTGATTTAATTTGATTAGATACAGCTTACAGACATATGTATATAACACATTGTGCTGTTCTCTTAGTAGATCTGCGTTCCTGTATAGCAATTTAAGTAGCTTAGGTAGGTCCCTACGTCTGGGCACCTAAGCCAAGGGAGAAGTAATCTTAACCCTCTCTTCTTTCCTTACCCCCTCCCCCCTTCTCTCTCTCTCTCTCCCCGAAAGCTGCCGTTTCCAGCGGTATTCAATAGTATTTTATTTATTTATTTATTGATGGTATACAAAAAAGAAAAGAAAAATCTATCTATTAACTACCTAAGGTATATACCTAGTATAGTAGTACTAAGTTGCTACGCTATGAGGGTGAATGGGAATAAAAATGGAAAAAACAAGTTTGAAAAAAAATACATCAATCCAGACAAGAAAAGAAAAGAAAAAACCCACTATCACACCTTGCACTTATCCGATCGAATTATAATTGATGAACGTAAAAAAAAATGAAGCGTTGAGAAACCTGAGCTTTTTTGGTGCCCCTTTTCCCCCGCTGATGAAAATTATACAGACACTGCTTGTCAACTGGAATGGGAATCAGAATGCGATGCGATGCAATGCAAGAAAGGAAGACAAGATAGATTACTGGCGCCCTGAATGTCAATCGACGATGACATGGCATGGCCCGTGATCAATCAATCATGATCAATCGACGGACAGTGGTCGACGAGAAGGGATAGATTAGGTAAGGTAGGGTTGTATTACAAAAGTAACAACTCCCCGGTCGGAGGCCCTCCAGCCGCTTGCGGCTGATACACCTGCTGCTGGTTCTGGTTGACGACGTACTGCGTCTGCGGGGCCCCTCCGCCGCCGCCTCCGAAGTAGTCACCGCGACCTCCCAGGTCCAGTGCTGCCATCTGCTGGCTGCCGATGCCGTTGAAGTAGAGGTCGGCTTCGTTGACGGCGGCAGAGATGTCGCCTTTGTGGCTGTTATTGTTCGTCGTTGACGAGAACGCGGTCGGGTTGAAAGGGGCGGTGAAATCAAAGACACCATTCATGCCCTCGTCTTTGGGTTTCTGCAAGGCCGGGCTGTCCTGCAGCCGCTTGGGTCTCGCGTTGCGGAAGACCTGCTGCACTGGCTTCAGGTAGACGGTTGCGAGTGTGCCCACATTAAGAAGGAGCTCTTCGAGAGTCTTTGGATCGAGCTTCTCGCTTTCCGCGGTGATGGGCGGCTTTTCGCCCATGACGATTTTCTTTGCGGCGGCAGGGTCAGTGGACAGCAGACGCCAGTACATGTAGCCTCTGTCCCTGAGATCTGGGTCGTCTGTCTCTTCCGTACACCATTTCAGAACCTGGGGTACTAGCTGTTGACCCTTTGTCGGGCGTTGGATAAATAACTTCACGGTGGCCGTGAGCAGGGCGAGCTGCACTTCGATAGGTTCATCGTGGAAGGTAGCCAGATAGTCCTGAAGGAAGCCATCCGAATTCTCAATTCGGTCAGCATACTGTCCGATGATCCAGATAATGGCAGCTTTCGCTTCCGGCTCATCCAGCTCGTCAATGTTCTGGATGACGGCTCCAATGATGCCCTCGTACTGATTAGGGTATTTGCGGAAGATATTCCGAATCACCACCGTCGCTTCTTGCACGATGTAGGGGATCTTGGCGTTGACCAAGTCCAGGAGGGTGTCGATGCACTCTCTCGCAGCAGACTCGATCTTGATCGCCAGTTTTCCGATGGCGCGCACAGCTTTGCGCACGAAATGAACGTCAATCTCCGTCGCATATCTATGGGCACCGTCAGTAAAAGCCTCCGCATGCTGTCAGACCAGGCAGACTTACTCCCGAAGCTCGTTCAACACAACTGAAATGTTGTCCTTCGTGGCAAGCATGAAGATCAATTCCAACTTGGTAACCTTAACGTAGATTGGGTCATTATATTTACAGAAGAATACCCGGATATCATTCCGTAGTACCTCGGGTCTCTTCTGCAGGATGAGGATCGCGTTTCGAAGCGCCAGATATTGAATTTCCGGTGGCTTCGATAACAGGGTGACAAGGGGCGGTGACAGCTTTTTTGACAGGGAGGTGATTTGTCTTTCGTCGGAGATGTAGTTCATGAGGTACAGTATGACGCGCATGGCGGTTAGGACGACAGCTGAGTTGGAGTGAGATAGTCGAGGAGCAATCCGTTCTGCGAGCATCACCGCTTCTGATGACTCTTTCGGTACGAAAGACATTAGCGCCTCAAGGATGTATGTCTGGCCCCATCTACCCAGCATTAGAAACAGATGCCGCACAAGAAGCTGCAAAGGGGGTCACATACTCAGAGCAGTCTGGCAATATCGACACCACCTTCGATGCGCTCACGTAGTCAATAGTCAGAGTAATGGATTCGCTCCGTTCCCAAATATCCACCAATGCAGCGAGGACGCTCGCGACCACGGTAGGGTTCTCGTCTCTCAACATCTTATTTAGTCGATCGATGAGGTCTGAGTTTTCCACCATTCTCTTGTCGTGCTCGTAAAGTTTTGCGACACAAAAGGCCGCAGTTTTGCGGACATAGGGGTCCATGTCCTCCATCAACCGTTTCAGGGGCTGGACCGTCGCCTCCACGAACTCGCGGACGTGGATGTAGGAAATTGTCCGCAGAGCCAACGCACGAACCAGTGGATTGCTATCTTCCATATCCTGGAGCACGCTCCGTCAGCGGAATTGAAAAAATCAATGCCAGGGGAATATCGTATGCATACATCCACTAGCCTAGGCAGCGCCTTCACAGCAACCTCCGGCTTCGACCTCGCATAATTGACCAGGAAGAGGAAGCACCTGTCACAGCACCATCAGCGGCCGCTCCTCTCCAGGCAGTTAAGAACCATGTATATCCATCCTCTCACGACGTACATCTTCTTGATCTCCAAGCTCGGGATGTTCATGCAGTCGATGATGTCCTCGAACAGGGCGATCATATCGTTGTTGCTCATGGTCATGTTGGCGACGATCTTCTTGAGGGCGATCTTCTTCGCGGAGTAATTCTTGTCCTTCTTGCCGCCGCTGTTGAGCTCCTGCCGCAGCTCCGCGACTTTGCCCTGCGGAGTACGAGCATAGTGTGAGCTAGGGTACGGCGCATACAGGATGACTCCGATGAACATTGGGAACCAAAATCAACGGGGGAGGATAATGGGACGATAATAGGAGCGGGGCATATCAGGGCAGCAACAAGGAGGGGTGACGCCTTTGTAGTCTCGTGACGGTCATATGCGCGAGACTGCCACACGGGAGCCGTCTGAGCAACGACGGAGTCGACATCGGACGGGCGAGGCTTTCGACTCAGGCCACTTCCCTGCCCGTCTGCCATTGGAAGGTGCGGCGCAGACAGACGCAGTGTCTCCAGAGCAAACGGGACCGTAGTGCAGAGCTGGCAGGCGGATATGATATAAATCGGGAGGGGGGAGAAGCAAGGACGTACCCTGGCGAAGAGCTTCGCGTCTCCCCCGCTGGAGCTCATGGTGGCTTGAATGGGAGATGACTCCTCTCGTTTTTCTCTTCAGATAGCGCTCGGTCCGAACTTGACAGGATGGTCACCACCAGTCGAATCACATGGGACGGTGTTCGTTGGATGAGGGGGATAAGGAAAGCTTTCGGCGCTGCTTAACTGGTTGGCTGCACGCGAGGCAGAGCGCCGTCCATGCCTCACTCGACTGTCGATCACGCCAGGAAAGGGGGGAAGGGAAAACGAAGCGACAGGCGAGAAACGAACCCAAGACGCTGCGACGACTTCGAATAGTAATGGTACCCTGAGGGTCAGCACGAGTTTCTCGCGACCTTGCTGGAGAGAGCGGCCGGAGAGCGACGAGGCCCAGCGTCTCCGAGTGGACCGCCTTCCGCGCGCCGCCCCAGCCGACTCTCCGCAACGGCGCGACTCCTGTAGATCGATAGCTAATTTAATATCTCACATCTCTGCGAGGATCAAGACGACCGTGGACAGCATCGTCTCGAGATCTTCTCTCTCTGCTCCATGGCTTATACAGCCTCTTCTCTCCCGCCTCCTCCGCCCCCAAAATGGGTCGTTGAACTGAACAATCCCGCGCCAGCGCGGCTCCCGAAGACATCCAACATCCCCGACCCGCCAGGTTACTCCAGTAAGGCCGCTGGAAAACAGGTATGATCCTGCTCTAAGAAAGATAAAGAGAAAGAGAGCGGGAGAAAGAAAAATTCTACCGCACCAGCCTTCTGTTTTAAATTAAACCCTTAAAAAAGCGCAACACGCAAGCTGACGCAAACCCTCTCACCCAGCGCGCTCAACAACCTTCCACCACCACGACGACGACTACTCCCACCCGCCGCCCCATCGAAACCGACACCCTGAAGCTGAAAAAGGCCTGGGAGATCGCCCTGGCGCCCTCGAAGCAGATCCCCATGAACGCCATCATGATGTACATGTCGGGCAACAGCCTGCAGATCTTCAGCATCATGATGGTGTTCATGCTGTTCAAGGGCCCCATCCAGGGCCTGCTGGCGACCAACACCGCCTTCGCCAAGTTCGAGACGGACGCGACGCGCGCGAGGCTGGTGGGCCCCAAGGCCGTGTACGTGCTGATGCAGCTGGTGCTGCTGGCGCTGGGCGTGTGGAAGGTGAATAAGATGGGGCTGTTGCCGTATGTTTTCTTCCCCTTCCCTTCTCTTTCCTTTTTCTCATTATATTTCTCCTTCTTCGGAGACGGTGCATAGCTGATGGGTTCTGCATGGATAGGACCACGAGATCGGACTGGCTGGCATGGGAGTCGGAACGGGTACCGCTGGAGCGGGCTTACTTTGCCTTTGGTTGATGAGGTGATGAGGCCAGTGCAATGATAGACATGTTTATTTTGTAATGTGACGTACGAGCAAGTTATAGTTCCTATAGACGTGTCGCGTTGACACTACGCATGGCTTCTTATTATGTGATGCAGTGTTATAGCCGGAGTTGGCATAAAGGAGGGGTATGTCATGCAGGGAGCACGTGACAATGGATCAAAACCCCCCCATCCTGATCCAACGAAGCCTTATGATCCAACGAAGCTCCATGATCCAAACACC